>ENA-OWPI01000009-OWPI01000009.1-marine-metagenome-genome-assembly--contig:-NODE-9-length-270513-cov-12.235738_pt1 | contig 270513 bp, 174 predicted proteins | sample MGYA00238138_ERZ651775 | MGnify/ENA primary metagenome ERZ651775 (study PRJEB26906, sample SAMN06265043) | marine metagenome | isolation source: Helgoland LTER site | place: Germany:Helgoland, sampling... | reverse complement strand
CTAAACCCTAAACCCTAAACCCTAAACCCTAAACCCTAAACCCTAAACCCTAAACCCTAAACCCTAAACCCTAAACCAATATGAAACCCTAAATGTAGGGTTGGAAACCCTAAACAAGGGTTGGACACCCTAAATAGCGGGAGGGACCGTTTTCTCTCGCGTGCGCGCGATTCAGACCAATTAAACACCATGGAGGCATGCAAAACATAAATACGCATCTATACTCGAGTTTTTAGTTTGTACATCCTTGATTTTCGCGGATTTCATGGATGGTTACTAGTTTGTTAGGGGATTTTTAGGGATTTCTGTTTTTTTGCTAGGGGTTTTTAGGGGAGTTCCGGTTTTTCTAGGGTTGGTTAGGGGAATTCCGGAAAATTCTTAATATTTGCTACAAACCTGACGAAGTCGATGTTATCACTAATATGACGGTGGATCTGCGATACTCGCATACGACGACGACGTTTCATTATCGGAGGGTACCAAATCCTTATCCTCTGCTGGATTGTACAGACAGATCCTCTCTTCAATGCAATCGTGCGTTCGAGGCGTGAGTTTGATTACCGTGTTCAACGGAATAACGCCCTGCGACGCCGACGTTCTATCTAAACCAACGAAATACGCGTAAATTAAACGTAAGACGCCTTGGTGACCTACTATAACGACAGGCTCGCGATACGATTCCAACTCTTGTATGAGTGGATCGAGCCTCGATATAACGTCGAGATACGATTCGCCTCTTGGATAACGATAGCCAAGCTTATTTTCTTGCCGCAATAAATACTCTTCCGGGTACGCTTCCTTGATTTCCTCGTATGTCATACCGTCGCAAACACCGGCATATATTTCGTCCAAGTTTCTTAAAACGCGCGGCGCCATTTGCGTCCATATTTTACCATCGCTCGTCAGAATTTTCGGGTGGGGAATGTGACGAGCGGTCAATTGCGTGCGTTGCAAGGCAGACGTCCATAAACGAACCGGTTGCGCTTTATCTGTTTCTGGATCCCGCCCTATCACATCATTCGCATAATCGCCGAGACGTTTGGCGTATGCTTCGCCCATGGCCGTGAGACACGAATCGCCGCCTATTTTACCACTCGCGTTATACTCAGATTGGCCGTGTCGCGATAAATAAATCGAAGTCGTGTGCGCGTGGAGATTCGAGAGAAACTGCACGATCCGCCCAAGTAAATATCCGTGTATTCTATTGATTTCCACTCGCTTTCCGCAATCAATGAGTTTAATGAAACTCAAATTATCTTCGTCCATGGTTTCGTACCTTCGCTCGTATTCACGAATTCTTTGTCTAAAATCATCATACGCAGCTTGCTTATCTTCGTTCGTCACATAATCCGCGTTGGTCACTTTCGCCTCCCAGATATTGTTCGTGATGATGTCTTCGTCGTTACAGACGCTCTCCACGAAGAGTAACTTCACTGGAAGTGGGCCCATTTGATCAACGAGCCATTGTCGCCTCGCTTTCGTGGAATTGGTAGCGTCAAAAATAGCAACTCTCCCCGAATCAACACCGCGCTGCTCTAAATACGAAACGGAATCTTCCTGGAAGAGGAAATCAATCATATCTTTCATGGCCGCTCGCGCCAAGACCTCGCGCTCTTTTTCGTGCTGGGAATCAAAAAGAACGTGCGTCATTTTCCCAGCGCCATACACTTTACGCCTGTATTCGCCCACGTTGAAGACTTTCGTATTCGCGCCGTGAAAAAATCGAAGATACTGACACAAGCGTTTCGCCATGTGCGTTTTCCCTCTCGCTGGTAAGCCAACCATGACAAGGACGTGCTTTTCGCCTATATTACCTTGGTCGCCATAAATCGGGGGAGGAATTGTCTGTGGCGTTGGATTTTCTTCTATGCTGAGTTTCATAAACGATGCCGTGGGCTTCATTCCTTTCTCTAAACTGGACGGTCTCGGCGGCGACGAGACTCCCGGGTTGGGAATGTTCTTTTGCGCTGCAATCATATCCTGCTCCGGATACCGAATCGTGCGCTGCGAAATCGTCTCCGCACTTGAAGGCTGTTTCTCACCATTACTATTATTAACGCTATCTCGAACTTCCTGCTTCGGTGCCGCCGGACCTACTCTGTTATTTCCCACGAGCTGTTGTTTCTCGCTCTCTTTGCTCACTTTTACTACATCACTCGTCGCGTCGAGAACATGCCGGGTAACTCCTGAAATACTCATACTTTTCGCTCTATTTGATTCGATCGGTGGAGGTGGAGGTTTCGTACCACCTGTTCTTCTAAAGTATTCATCGTCGGCATTCAGAGAAGTAAAGGCATCTTTTCGCTCGCCTTCAGTTGACGATTTGGGAGAATAAGCCTCCCAGTTTTGCGGGTCGAGAGGATCGGCAATCACTGCACCTCTTTTTAACATCGAAACAGTTTCTTCGTTATCGTCGTTTGCGCGCGTGTTTCTCTCTGTATCTTGTCCTTCTCCGTCTTCTTCCACGACTTTCGAAAGCGAAGAAGAAGACGTTTCCTTTTTTCTCACAAATGATGCGCGCTTTCCACTCTCTTCTTCTTCTCGCTTGTCGAACATCTCCTCATTTCTTTCTTGCACGTCTAATGAAGTCTCGTTCACTTTTGGAGTGATGTCATCATCAGAATCTAACAAATCTACGAGATCGTCCATGTCGTGTGGTGTGTCTCTTCTGCGCGCCAACTTTCTGAAGAATCGGAATTTGTTTCTCACCTTCTCTTCTCTTTTTTCCATCACACAAACACACGCCCAACGTCACTTTTGACGCGTACATATATACTCTTGGCTTTTGGCTTTTGGGTGATGTCAAGTCATGATGCGCGTACTGGACGATCTCAACAGAGATACGACGACGAGAATAAACGAAGACTGATTGCCGGTACCATTCCATTCCGATTCACGCGCGGAGAAACTAAAGCAGAAAAAGACGAAACCGTTAAGAAGGACAGTGCCGCGACGACGATGGAGACAAATAGCAAGAACAATAGTAATGTAGAAGTACTCGTGATTAGCTGTAGACGGAAACCGGATAAACGATCTTTCCCGAAAGGAGGATGGGAGCTCGATGAAACCGTGGAAGAAGCCGCGCGAAGGGAAACTTTAGAGGAAGCAGGTGTATCGAGCGCGGTTCCTTTAATACCTATTTCGACAAACACAGGTGGTATACAATACGAAAGCAAATCAAACCCGATGGGATGTACTGCACACTTCTTCTTGATGCGCGTGACCGAACAGAGCGAGAAATGGGCGGAAGATTCTATTCGAGTGCGGGAATGGGTGTCCATCGAGCGAGCGAAAGATGTTTTGAAACAGAAATGGATGAAAGATATTCTAGATGAAGCCGCGATTAGGGGTTTGTTTTTCGAATGATAATAATTAAAGCTCAATAAATAGCTCCTACTGCGCGCGCTTGCCGTTACATATTTCTAACTCTGCTTGTTTTTGTTGCTACTACTAATTACTTTTATCTTCTTCGGTCTCGATTCGTCGCTAAAAATGACTCCCGTGTTCTTGAGAAAATCAGCAACGCCGCGTAACAAAATCATATCTTCGTCGTTGAAGTACGGAGACTTTAAGGAGTTCGACGGTTTGTTACCACCAAGTTTCGAGGGTCTGCTGGAAGGCAAAAAACGAAACGCTTCTCTAAATTCTTTTGGCCCAGCTTTGATGGGCGCATCGAAATGGCACGGCACGATTCGGTTAAAGTTCCATTTTGCGACGCGCTGTGCCCAATCGTTGACGTAGTCCGGAACGTTTTCATACACCAACGTCGCAACCACAGGAGCAACGAACAAGCGATTGGTCACGTCTTTCCAACTCTCTTCCGGATCCAGGAGGTTATTTGGACCAAAATATAAAGCTTGCAGAGCATTTCGCTGCCAACCCAGACGTCTCTTCTCTTCTATAGTCATCGAGGCGGAATCGTTCGTGCGAGATTTTGCCTTTTCGCGGATGTTGAATAAATTTAAAAACTTCAGCGCGCTAATGGTGAAGGAATTGTCGTCGCCTGATTCCATTAAATCGCATTCTAAAACGGCATCGGGAATGTTTTCGGAGACGTAAACGACTGAATCAGTAACCAGTAACGTTTTTGAGGGCTTATGAAGGAAAGCGCATTCGATAAAAGAGACATAGGAAGCAACTCCTAAAGCAGGCGGCTTTAGCAACTCAATATCAAACTCGTCCATCCACGAAGGTTGCGAATCACCTAAAATGCCGCCCCCATTCTTCTTATAATCTATGCCGAAAAATAAAGGCGGCAAATTCACGGGCCAACTCCACTGTTCTGGTGTTATCCACACCTTCGCGTTTGGGTATTTTCGTGAAAACGGTCCCACGAATAGCTTATGCTCAAAGAGTGTAGTAGGTAACACGATGTGCTCGACCGGCGCGTCGAGTTCATCTAAAAGTGCAATGCACTCTTTCGTTGGTGCAACTGGCGCGTGCACCCACAACCCGCCCGTTTTCAACTTAATAACCGTCATGCGGACGTTCACTGACACGTTCAAGCCTAATCCTATACCTTGCTTCTGCTCGAAGAACCACATTTTACCCGCGTCGATTTCGTATCGGTACGTTTGCCGTGCAAATGCAGGCACGAGAGGAAAAAGAGGCGGTGGTGCAATAAGATAGCCTCTTCCTTTCGTATCGTCGCTATCGCCCGTTCCTCTTCGCATTTCTGTTCTTCTTTTGTTGTTCCTATTGTTGAACAACGCTTTCGTCGTTGATTTGTATAGGTGTTTATTATTTTGTTCCGGTCTTTTCGATTTTACGCTCGTTGATGCGTACGCGCTCCGAGACGATAAAATAGACGCGGATGTCATCATTTTCAATTACCTGCTCTTATTTTCAGCTCAATAAGTGTAACAGCGAGGTGCGCGTTTAAGTAAGGATGAGAAATCGGATTATATACTCGAAGTTGACGTGTGGAGAAAAAAGGAGTTCTCACTTGGAAGAGATTTTTACAGACACACAGACGACAGATAAAAACATCCCTCATACTTTTGTTTGCTAACGATGAGTGGAACAGCAGCGTCGCCCTCATCTTCGACGAGAACGACAACAGGTGCATCATCATCGACGGCAATAGCCACGCGCTCAAACAAAACGAAAAGAGGAACTGTTGTGCGAACCGGTGCTTCATCCAATAACTCGTTCTTTACAAACGCGATTGACTTTTTAACAACAACAATGTCGTCGACGTCGAGCAAGAAGAAAAGAATAACGAACGCGACTGTAGTCGAGGTCGACGGGTCGAACGCTCCATCGTGGAAAGACTTGGAGCGCATCGCGACAGATTTAAAGAAGAAACACGACATTCCAGAAACTATAGATTTAGAAGCAGGCCCGACGTCACCGAAATGTTTGAAACGAACTTTTGGTAAAACCGATGAGGAGATTCGCGTTCACTTTTATCGAGACCACGCTGGGTGGTGTCCGTATTGTGAGACCGTTTGGCTGTTGCTGGAAGAAAAACGAATTCCGTACACGGTAGAAAAGATCAACATGCGATGTTATGGAGATAAACCGCAGAGTTTTTTGAAGAATGTGCCGAGTGGAATGCTCCCGGTTGTCGTCATCGACGGCGTCTTGATGACAGAGTCTGCGGTGATCCAAGAAGCTCTCGAGACAAAGTTTAGCGACGTAGCTTCGTATCCTGCCATGCTACCACCAAATGAATCATCGGAGGCACAGACGCTTTTCAGGTTAGAGCGTAAATTGTTCTCTAATTGGATGCAATGGCTGACTGGAAATTGGAACGACGCGGCGAGTCGAGCGACTTTCTGTGAAACCTTGGATGAAGTCGATTTGAGACTTAGCGAGACGGTAGATTCTCCATATTTCCTGAATTCTGGCTTTTCGCTTGTCGATATAAAGTTTGCTCCGTTTCTTGAACGCATGGCGGCTTCATTGTTGTACTACAAGGGGTTGAGAATCGAAGGTTCGAAACGATGGCCGCACATCGATAATTGGTTCGCGAACATGTCGAACAGACCGACGTTTCGTATGATACGAAGTGATTATTTTACGCACGTACATGATTTACCGCCTCAACTTGGAGGCTGCGTTGAGAACAACACGCAGGAACAAATCGACGCGATGAGCGCGATTAATGGTCGGGATGGTAAATCGTGGCAACTGCCACTCCCTCCTTTGAACGAGTCGTCGCTGGAACCTCTCTGGGAGAAAGAAAATCCAGAAAGAGATCGATTGGAAGCTGCAATACAACTTTTGAGTAATTACGAGAATGTCAGTCGCTTCGCGTGTCGTGGCGCAAGTGCGACGCCGTCGAAAAAGAGAGTTTCTGCGCCGTTATCAGATCCATTCGCGACACCGAACGAAGACTACGTTGAAGCAGTGGATGTAGCGTTGCGAACTGTAGCCGCTATGCTTTTGCGCACGGATAATAGCGATATTCCGCAAGGATGTGAGAACGTATTGGGTACAAACGCTTCGCAGGTAACAAAGAAGAACGTGTCGTTATCTCTCGAGTATTTGCGAGACAGAGTAGGCGTCCCCAGAGATATGCGAATGCCCGCCGCGCGACAACTTCGCAGCCATTTAAATTTTGCGATATCACATTTGTAATTTGGACGGCTTTAGGAGAGAAAAAAAAATGCATTTTTAAAGATGTACTTCACCTAATCATAATATAATACTCAACTAAAGCCGCTCTATCCTCCAATCTCACTCTCTTCACTTTTCTCCCAACTGACTACAACGTTATCTATCTCATTCTATTTTTACTACGTGTGAACCATCTTGATTCTATTCTTGTTCTTCTTTACCAGATGCTCCAGAAGAGGCATTTCCCCTTTACCGTCTCGCAACATTTGGCTCTCGTTCGGCTCCTCTCGATTGAAGTAGTGATATCTCATATTGCGCTGTTTCCAATTGCGAGCAAAGCCGTACACATTAATCTTATCGCATATCATCAAAGCGAGATTCAATCCGAGATATCCGTTTGATGGCCGAGAGTTTGCCACGTCTTTATCGCTCATCACATACTTATAAAAACTCCCATCGATCGGATAGGTGGGTAAATCTGGATGCAAAGACTTGTAATCCCAAAATTGTTTCATCACGTCCGGAGTTGTCGTGTGTTGCAAAGACGTTTCGTTCTCGAATTCTCTGAAGCCGAAATGTTTGCGATTAATCAATCGAATCGTCGTCTTTGAACCGACGGACTTTTCAAATCCTTTTGTCGGCGCGAGATTGAAACGAAAGACGGCGTCGTGTTTATCAATAGCTTCGCCGAGAGCATCTGCGGCTACGGATTTGTGCACCATAATCCCACCCGAACCAACAACTGCACACGTGTTGTATCTTCGAAACGCTAAAGGATCCGTATCCGGTAAAACCGCGAGCACTTTTTTTGTGCAACTTCCTAGGCTTATTTTCTTTCCATCCTTTCCTATCCACGGTGTTTGAATCTGAGACCCTTCTTTGCACGAGCCTCTGTGCATGGCCACCGCGCCGTTGAAATTATTCAAGAATTTTTTGTTGTCGCGCTTGATGACCGCATGTGTATTCATCTCTCCATCGCCGTCGTATCTCTCGTTGCTTTCGCCTGCTTCTGCAATCTCTTCAGCAGAGTCATCCTCGTTTGATTCACTTCCATACCGCGGTTGCGTCGATGAAATGGAGTCGTCTCCATAATTACTAGTGCTACTCCAACTACTACTGCTATAACTCATTCGCTTTACGTTCTCCCATGTGCTGCGTTCACCTTCTTTTATTCCCACTGTCCCGTTCATTTCGTCCTCGTTGTTGAAATTGTTGCCGAAAGAGAAGAGCACAACCCCTACGAAAATGAAAGCCAAAATCCAAACGCGTCTTTGCGCTTTAGATTTGGTCGACGAAGAGTCTGGTCCTCTCATTTTAACCGAACAGGGTGTTTTTCGTATGCAACAAAAAGCACACAAAATGATATTTTAATCCTTTCTTTCGTTCCACTCGAGCTCTTTCTTGTGACGAACGAACAAAGAGCTCTTCCTGTTGTTTGATGTTAACTTGTGTGTTGGTGTTTTTTTCGTATTTTCATATCCCTTTTCGAGGATTGTGTGCTATTGACGCCATAAAAAACTCGAACGACGCTCGCGCGTGTGTGCGTCGCAGAGTCGCTGCGGTCGAGATGGATGCGCTTTATCCGTACGGCGTTTCGACAACGCTTCCGCACCATCTAGAAGAACTCGGTCACGTGTTGGCGCCCCCGGTAACTGTGGCGAAATTCGACTCTTCCGAAGAATTGCTTTGGACGGGAACGGAAACGGGCAGTCTGACTCTATCGCACGCACCTTCGCTCGAACGACACTGTGCGATTCAAGATCGGGAATATGCGATAGCAGATGTAGTTCCAATCGGTGGTGGCGCGATATCAGTGAGCGGTAATAGCGTCGGATACCACACGACAGGTGGTGAAACGACGCTCGACGTTGTTACCGGTGAAGGAAGAGATTCTCCTTATACTTGTGCGGCGTACGAGCACGGCAGAGGACACGTCGGTGGAAAGTTATACGTAGGAAAAGCGAGCGCTGGAATTGTGCATTTCGATCCAGTTAGTGGCATTGTCATTAAGAACGTGAAAACTGGACAAGGAACGATGCGCATGGAGTGGGGCACTCAACGTGGTTTGCTGGCTGCTGGAGGTTTACACGGAGAGTTATGTTTCCGTGACCCTCGAAATGGATTACGAGAGGAAATGCGCATTGACGCGCATCAGGGAGCGGTGTGCTCCTTGACGTGCCAGAACGATATTACGGCAACTTGTGGTTTCACCTCGCGGGGCGGTTCTCTCGTGCTCGACCAGTTCGTGAAAGTGTACGATACGAGATTTACGGCGAGAGCCATACACCATTTACACTTCCCTGCTGGACCAGTTGCGATTAAATTCAATCCAGCGAGTACGGGTGTTTTGTTCATGGCGAGTGAGAGTGGTTTTATACAAGCGAACGACATAAACAATTCAGCCGGATTACCGTATCAGTTTCAGGTGGATTTGCAAGGCGCAACTATGTATTCTATGGATATCTCATCCAGTGGACAGTGCGTGAGCTTTGGCGATACGTCTGGATGGGTGCACACGTGGTGCACGAATGATTCTGCGCTAGTGAACTACAACTCGTACGAAACTGCAGTCCCGGTTGCGGACGCAACCAATTTTCATCTCCCGGATCCCAGCGTTGCCGTCAACCCGTATGGTCAAGCCAATAACAGCGGCGGTTTTCTAAGTATGGTGAACCCAAATAGCGCGGGAATGAGTAGTGTGGGTGGTGGTGGTGGTGGTGGTGGTAGTGGCGGTATACCATCAATGGTTGGTGGCTTGAGCACTCGAACGTCAGCGTATTCTAGTAATAATCCCTACCATAACCGTGGCTTGAAACCGGGAGAGGTTCGGCGAGCCCACTATTACTTGCTCAAATCGCGAATCGCGCCTCCCGCTGAGGCTGGAGATCTCGAAAGAGATCGTGCATCGAAGCAAAACCTTCCTAAACTGTATCAGCGGGTAGAGTGTAATCGGAGCTTCAAAGCTGAGCGAAAGTTCGAATCATTTGATTTCAGATCGTTTAACAAAACGTGCTTACCTGGACTTACGAACGATTTAGCCAACTGTTACGTGAATCCAGTCTTACAGATGTTACATTTTGTTCCCGAGTTGCGCTCGCGGGTCATGTCGCACACGTGTGAACGTGAATTCTGTTTGACGTGCGAGTTATCATTTCTGAGTCATATGCTGAATACGTGTCCGTCGGGTTCGGCGTGCCAACCGTTAAATTTTCTTCGAACGCTTCGGCAAGTACGTGAAGCGGCTGCGCTGGGCTTGATCGAAGGAAACGGCGGTGAGCTCGAGGCTCGCAGCGAAAAAAGTCCAGCAAAGAGAATACAAGCATTTCAGAGATTTATTTTGGAGCAGTTACACAAGGAGGAATCGTCAAACGATGGTAAGACGTCGATTTCAACAGCGTTAACGAGCGTGGAAGAGTCTTTCGGCATTATTACGCAAGAAAAGTTGCGCTGCGCGCAGTGCGCACGCGATGAAAAGAAGGAAATGCGTAAGTTTCAGATTGATTTACAATATCCAAGCGACCGATCTATTCCCCGACCATCTTTTGTTGACTTACTCGTGAAATCCATGTGCATTAAACAAGAGGTTCGCGCTTGGTGTGAGTCGCACAAAGCGTACACGCGAATGGCGCAAACTAAATTCGCAGAGAAACTACCAAACGTCCTGTCCATTTCTCTTGGCATGCGCGATATGCTGGATTTGCACTGGTGGGGGGTCAAATCCGATGCCGTGCCTGGGTCGGAGGGATTTTCAGAAAAGTTGCATGAGCATTGGCTCCCGCACTTTATGCAACTCGTCCCAGGAGGCGGCACTTTGAGTGCAAAACATGGGAGCGAAGCAAAGGATTTTGAAAACTTCGAAAATGGAATCGTGTACGAACTCACTGGATTGGTTGTTTTTGCACGAAAACCAAACGACAAGCCGCAACATCAACAACAGCAGCCCCAGCGCGATATTTCAAAGTTAGAAGGTCATTTAGTATCATTTATAAAGGTGAAGCCGCCATACGTCGATACGCCTGGATGTTTTGACGTGGCGTCCCCGGTTGGACTGACGCCGGGTGTCTCTCCGTTGGTATTCAAAAAGGCAACGAGTACTAATAAGGAAAAAAATAAGGAAGAGTCATCGGCCAAAGAGACAATTAAAAGCGTGACGCCGTCATCTTCTAAATTGCGATCAAACGCCATGGAATTCGGCGCGGAGAAAGCAGAACCGTTCACGCCGAAGAACGCGTCATCGAAGATGGGAGGCGGTGGAGGTGGTAGCAGTTCCGGGAGTGGCGCAGAGAAGAGCGAATGGCTTCTATTTAATGATTTTGTCGTATCTGAAGTTTCCAAAGATGAAGTCACGCAGCTTTACGGACATTTGAAGCTTCCTTGTCTGTGTTTGTATACCCGAGTCGATAAGAAACCTTTAAATTTGCCGGATTCCCCCATCACCGAGGCTTTGTACCGAAAAATTACGCTTGGCGTCGCGATTCCGAAGTCCGTGCCGTTCAAACCATTTTTGCTACAAGGAGATGATATGCCTTCGCCTGGTTATTTGGTCGGTATCGACGCAGAATTTGTTCAGCTGGTTCCGGCAATCATGGAAAAATTAGCAGACGGTTCTGAGGTTGAATCGATCCCGGCGCGTTTGGGTCTTGCGCGGATTTCGGTCGTACGTGGACAAGGTTCAGAGAAGTTTACACCAATTATCGACGACTACATACGCGCAGTGGAGCCTGTAAACGACTATTTGACGCGCTTTTCTGGATTAGTACCAGGTGATCTTGATCCCGCTGTCAGTTCACACTTCATCACCCAGCTGAAGCACGCGTACTTGAAACTGCGCTATCTGATTGATTGTGGATGTATTTTCGTCGGACACGGTTTGAAGCAAGACTTTAAGATGATCAATATAGTTGTCCCTCCTTCTCAAATCATCGATACCGTGGAATTGTTTCATTTTAAGCGCCAACGTAAGCTCGGTTTGAAGTTCTTATCGAAATATCTGTTAAAGGAAGACATTCAATCGAAGACGCACGATTCCATCGAAGATGCGAGAACTGCGCTGAAACTATATGAGAAATATGAAGAGATGCAAATGTATGGCGATTTCGACGAGCAGCTTTTGGAAATTTACAGATTTGGCAAATTGTTTGGCTTTAAAGAAGTGGACGAGGCCACGACAGCAGCGGCGGATGAGGCCACCGCAGGTGCTGGGAAGAAGAATATGACGACGACGGCTGCGAAAGGTGGTTTTGACGATACAGCCGCGAACAACGAGCTCGTACACTCCACGTCTATGTTATCGTTCGGTGCGAACGAGTTCCTCCCACCTCCTTCTCCACCCCCTCCTCATCTTTCTTCTCATAACGTGCATCATTCTTCTGCTGCAGCGGTAGCAGCAGCGGCGGCGGCAGCAGCGTTTGCGAATGCTGCGGCGCAAGCGCAAGCGCAACACCAAGCGCAGCAGCAGCAGAACGTGCTCACATTTCAGCCCCCACCTCCGCCACATTCATTTGCGCCACCTCCACCTCCACCTCCATCGTTTGCACCACCACCTATGCCAAACATGGCACCTCCAGCTGGAGCGAATCAAAGGTTTGCTGGGCAGCCGCAGCAGCCGCAGCAGCCGCAACATAACAACAACATACCACCACCTCCGTCCGGACCGCGTTTTCTTACGCCGCAGCCTCCGGCGAAACCGCCACCACTTCCTCCGAGACGTTTGTAACACTGATCTCCACTTGTAATACTACTATAAGTACTAACTACTACTATTTAGGCACATACAACGTGCGCGTTTCCTTCTTTTGCGTATTACTTGTGTGAAAAAAAGGAAAATCCTCCTCATCCTTCCCCCCTCTTCAGAACAAAAAAAGCTCTTTCTCGTGCGCGTGTCATCGTTATTATTACCACGACATTAAATTAAAGCGCAAATCTTTGCACCTCTGCTATTAATGTCGCTCCCTTGGACGTCGTCGCGTGGTAAGAGCAATTCCTTTGAGCGATTCATCGCGAATAAGTTTCCTGATTTCGAACACTGGAAAACGCATTTCAGTTTCGAAACGCACGCTTTACCGTTAGCTATCGGCAGCGCTTGTTCTGCCATTTCCATGTCTGTATCCATGAACGCGTTTCAGAGAGTTGCGCTGATTGCTAGAATATCTTCGGCGTCGAATTTTGGTCCAGTGTTAGGCTTGGGATCGACGATGATGGCTTCCGTATGCGCAGGACAAGCGATGCTTTTCGCATCAGATTTTTCATTGTCTCGAGGAGGTGGCAAAGTGCATAACACGACATCGTCGGGGAGTTTTGTCAGCGCAGGATTGAATCAAATTAGTGGTAGTAACAGTAGTCCTCACATTAGCTATAGCGGTAGCAGTAATAGCACGTGGCGCAGAACGAAACGCAGGAAGACGGGTACGCTGGAAACGGCGTGGGATGAAGATGAAACGGTTTTTGACGCCGCGTTAGGTAGCGTGTTATTTTTCTTCGCCTCGCGGGGTTCGTTCTCGAAAGCGATGCCGAGCGACGTTGCCGAGATCGGTGCGAATGCAGTCAAAAGTATCAAAGCAAACGGATCGAATTACGCGAGTGAACCGCAAAAAGCAGTTTTACGAACGTTTATGCGAAAATACGGGTGTCATCACTGCGGTAAAAAATCGCTCAAAGTGATTGGCGACCACATGCCGCCGAACAAAGTAGCGTTCGGAAGCGCCGCAAATGCCGCAGCCTCCCGAGGCGCAAATGTTTCGATGTATCAAAAGTTCATGAACTTTATTCGATTCGTTCCCAAACAGAGGTTTTGGCCCCAGTGTGAAAGTTGCGCCTTGTTACAAAGCGTTGCGGTGAGGGACAACGTGCGAAAGCTCATCACGCACTCCGGGCACGCTAAAATCGCACTCGGTATCGGGTTTTTGATTGGGTTGAGACACTTCTACCCACTCAAAGACGATAGTAGTTCAGTAGAAAATATGGGCAGACCTGGACCAAAGAGCAAAAAACTTAAAGTGTTGTGAACACTTTCATAGTGGTATAGTAAAATTAAGTAAAGAAAAGTGTAGAAAGTGTGCGAGTGTTCTCACTTCTTCTTCTTCTTCTTCTTCTTCTTCTTCTTCTTCTTAATTTGTATTTGATTCTTTTTCATAGTTTTTCAAGATCGTCTATAATCGCTTTCGTGCTATCGTAGACGACGCTACCTTCTACCTTTTTCTCCTCTTTATCTTTATCTTCTTCTTCTTCGCCGACGTACCAATCGCCGTTTAAGTGTTGAGGCAAAGGTGGATTGAGCCTTTTATTATAATTGTTTTAGTTTACAAAAAGTAAGAGAGAATGGAAACTCACTTACCAGAATGCCCCGGGAGTGGTCAAGTCGTGAAACTTCGCGCGCTCCTCGCCGGCTTCGCCTAAACAATCGAACACAGCGTCCGCTCCGGTGAAATCTTCACCCTCGGAATAGATTGACTTTGTTACGCAGCATCTCATACCCGCTGCTTTAGCTGCTTGAAGTCCGATGTGCGTGTCTTCGATGACTACGCATCGTGCAGGATCGACACCGAGTGTTTTGGCGGCGAGTAAATACACATCAGGCGCTGGCTTCTTCTTTGGAACGATATCTCCGGCAAAAACTGGCATTCTGTCTGCGTATTGCGGTAACATGGTATCCACGATACCTTGCACGGCGACTTCGTTTGAGGTGGAGCACACGGCGACTTTGGATCCAGCTTCCAAAGCTTCGCCGATCAACCTCGCCACGCCCGGTCGCAACGGCAACTCGCCAGCTTTCACCACTTCAAGAAACATTTCCGTTTTTCTCTTGTGAAACGCCGCAACGAGTTTCTTTCTCTCTTCCGGATCCGTCGTCGATTTCCACGGTTCCGAGTCTTTCGGCGCCACGTTATCAAAATAATGCGTCATGCGTTCTTTACCTCCGCCAATTTTCAAAAGCTCGCCGTATAATTCAACTCCCCACTCGTGGTCGAGCCCATTTTCTTTGAACGTTTTATTGAACGTAACTCTGTGTCCGTCTCTTTCTGTTTCGCACAGCACGCCGTCGCAATCGAACAAAAGCGCTTCTGGATAATCAAAGTTGCGTAAAGCGTAAACGTTTTTACTTTTCCTCGTCTTGTTGTTGTTGTACTTTTTACCGACGACGAGGGAGGATCGACTTCCTCCTCGTCGAAACGTCGACGAGGAAGAGTTACAGAGTTGCGCAGACGCCGCGGTAATTGATGCTGTTGATGATGCCATCATGTATACGTGTTATCAAATCTGTTGATTTTCAGTTTTTGATATCTTCTTCACTCCGAGTGTGAAGATATGAAACTGGCGACGACACGTGGGCAGATGATTAAATGGTTGAATTTTCTCTTATTTTTCATCCCAAGAAGAGAAAAGGAGCGAGGAGAGTCCAGTTCGATCCTGCCTGAAAACACACTTCTCTCCACTTCTTCCTCTAAATATTACACGAGTGAATAATCCGACTCCTCTTGAAAGATAGAACACGCGAATCATGGGGAACGGCGTTTCGGTGCAATCACATCTCGCTGGGGATGAGGTGCAGTCGCTATACGCCGCTCTCGCAGGCACCACGCCGATATCCTTACTGAACGACGACGAAAAAGGTGATGCCGGTGGTGAATCTTCCTCCTCTTCTTCTTCTTCTAACGTGTGGGGTGCGCTGAGCGATTTCCCCGAAGCTTTAAGCGCGGCTGGAAACTTGGAAATCGAGAAATCAGTCCACGAATACGGTAAGCAAATGAGTCAGAACCATCGAACATCGAATAACTTGGGAAGATTGATGATTTATGTTTCGAGAGTTTTAGAAGATGTCAACTTCGAGACGAGAGAGGTACCGACGAAAGCCATCAACGCCGTCGTTTTACTTTCCGCATTTCTGAAATACTTTGTAGAAGAAACGAACGTGGAAGAATGCGCGTGGGCGTGCAACTACGTGGGCGAGAACGCCACGATTAGCGCTATGCATCAGCTTGGCACCGCTTTGTTGAGCGCGGTGTGTATGAACAATGCTGTTCAAGTTACGGATGCGACGTATCCTTTACATCACGCGTGCGTTTCGTTGCTTTTAGTCATGAGCGGTACACAGTTGACGCAAAATATGATCGATGGGAAAACCAATCGACCTACAACTCACCCTTTCTTGGAAAAAATACACGAAGTTGCATCGACAGCCAGCGCCGCTGGGTCGCCAGGCAAAAACGGAACGACTACAACGACTACAACATCAGCAAAAGCTGGCGCGTACACGAACGAAGATGTCGTTTCGGCATTGTTGAGAAATTTCATTGAGCAGAAACAGCCAAAGACGTGGTTGAAATCCTACGGCGTGAAACCTGGATCGAAAACGGCAAGCGCAGAAATGAATTCTTCCGGTGGGTCGTCGTCTTTACAAGCCGGCGGAGCGTCCGCCTCTGGTAAAGTGATGCTCACTTTATCACCTTTAGCCGACGTTTCCTCTCTGCTTCTCCTTGTCCTCATCAACTTCAATAATCCGACGAGTCGATCGAAGGTACCGCATTCGTTTCGATATGCCTTACGAAGCATTCGAAATATAAAAGAAGAAAACAAAGACATTGAATCCGGCGTTGGAGGGATCGAAAAAGAAGAAGAAGAAGAGAACGCAAGAATTGATGTAGCTGGCGTTTCAACCAGTGGGGGTAAACTGGTAGCCAAAGTATCCTTCACAGAGTTATATGAAACCTTTGGTCGCGCGTTGACGAACGATATTTCCGTCTTGTTGTTCTATTCGTGTATTCTCGGCGCGTCCGATTTTTGCGAGTACTGTTTGAACAACGACAACGTTGAGGTTGTCGTCATGCCTCTTTTGGAAATGTTGTACCAAGCCTCGGCTCGAACTCAAAACCAAATCTATATGATATTGATTGTTCTTTTAATCATGTCGCAAGGCGAGATATTCAACGCAAACGTGCACAAAATTCAAATACCACAACAAATTTCCTGGTACAAGGAGAGAATATTGACAAAAACAACGCTTGGTAGTTTGATCATCATCGTGTTGACGCGAACTGTTCGTTTTAACATGGCGAAACTCCGCGACGTTTATTTACATACAAACTGCTTTGCAGCGTTGGCAAATATGGCACCGCATTTCCGGGATGTTTCAGCTTACGCGGCGCAGAGACTCGTCTCTATTTTTGAACTCATCGCGAAAAAATATTTGAGATTCGCACAGTTGCACGCGGACGGGATGAACGCAAAAGAAGATGGAACAGATATGCACGTTTACGCGGACTTTTTGCGCATACTTCTCGAACTTTTCAACGCCGCATTATCTCAAAACGTATTAGTGCATAATCCAGAGTTGATCTATGCGTTGTTACATCGCGAAGAAACGCTGAAACCGTTCGAGAAACACGCAAGATTCAAGGAACTCTTAGAAAATATAAACGTCGTATTGGTGCACTTCAACGAAGAAATCGATAGGAAACAGAGAGAACGCGGGCTCAACTCATTTAGCATTCCCGATTTGACGGCTATCATCACAATCGCGGCGAAATCGTATTCAAAACCACCGCTCCACGACTTTCACGAGTTGAAATTTGCGTACGAAGAGGAAGAGCGGCCTGAAGATTTCTTCACGCCATATGTTCAAAGTCTCTGTTTAGAATTTTCCGGCATCCTATGGAATCCAAACGCCATCGCATTATTGCCTACTACTTAGCAGCATTTACTATCCTATTTTTCTACAACACTATACTATACTACATAACGAATATATATATACATACATACATACATGCACATATACTCCACGACTTAAAGACCAATAAACTTGCGAATGTTTTTTGCTTTCCTCGCAGTACTTTTCACGTCTAACTTTGACTTTTCACTTCTCGCTCTCCGTCGCTCGATAGCTATCATCTTCATCGCCTCCTCCTCGTCGTCCTCGTCGTCGTCCGTGCTCTCTTTCACGAAACCATCGGATCCGAAAATCAGCTCGGATGGTGGCACTAGCACGGGAAGACTTTCTTCTCTGCGTCGACCCTGGTCTTTCTTCTTCATCTTCTTCTTCTCCTCCAGTTCTGAAGCTGCGTTTCGAGCGACGACGAGTTCGTTCTGACCCGCTGTTCCTCCGTTCTTTATTCTTTCTTCCGTCTTCCATCTGCTGTCTGAATCAAACTTTCGTTTCTGGCGACCATATTCATCTTTCATGTTTTCTTTCTTCATCATCGCCTCGTTCACGTTTATCCGTCTGATAGAGTCTCCGCTCCCGACGAGAATAAAACCATCCCCTAACGGTTTCGCATTTTGAAGTAACTTCTCCTTCCTTTTTTCTATAGCGTTTTCTCTTTCCATTTTCTTTCTTGTTTTCTCATCGCTAATGACTGAGGTGCGACCGAGTAATCGCGCGGCGATTTGAATTTCCTTCGAAGTATGGTCGGTTCCTTTCCTTTGCGGATTATGCAAAGAATCGTTGGAATGCTTCTCCGCGTAGAAGACGTTCTCGTGAGGTGCCATTTTTTGTTCGGTAGAGAAGAGAGAGAATTCTCTTCTTTTGTAAAAACGCTTCATTTTCGTCGAGGCAAAAAAAAAACGTTTTGGAAATGTCTTCGTCTTCCAGCGCCGCGAAGAAAAACGAGAGATATCTAGACGTTGATTCCAATCGAGATTTGATGGGCATAGTGAGAGGAAAATGCAACCGATGTAATCGATGCGATGAGTACAAATCGAATTGCCAGCTCTATACGAAAAAAGAGACTCCCAACTTCTCCTCATCACCGCATCCGTCAAACGATGTTGCGATTATGAATTGCGCTAAGTGTCGTTGCCCGAGCAACTGTCACGAAATAGATACGTTCGGTAACCATTTAGAAAGAGGAACGGATTCTTTCCACAGAGGTGAATTTGATTTGGCAATCAAGGAGTATTCTCTAGCCTTGAACTCGTCTGATTCTGCTCTTCGAGTGAAAGCTTACTCAAACAGAGCTGCTACAAACTTGCATCTGGAGAATTTCAGCGCGGCGCTATCTGATTGCGATCAAGCGTTACGAATAGAGCCTGCGAATGTGAAAGCACTGAATCGAAAAGCACACGCGCTATTGCGCTTGCATAAACAGGAGGATGGTATTAAAATATACAGACTTATTCTCAACAAGCTCGACGCCGATAACGAGACCGCGCGCCAGGCGTTGAAACATTTGAACGTGCACGAACGAACAAAGCAAAAGGGTAATTCAGGGGAAACACGGAATTCAGTGTCGCCACCAACAATGAACACACTGGCAAGATCGAAGAGTAAAGACGCGTGTACGCAAACACTGAAAAATTCAACTGAACATAAAATTATAGCACAGAGAGAAACAAAAAATGCGTCGACGCAAACGCACGCGTACACAAAATCGGACGACGACGAACCGAGCGACGACGTGTTACGAAAATCTGTCGAATTTTTCAACGCGTTTGAGCTCGAACAAATAGAGCGACGGCGAGCAGAGGACGAAGCGAGAAGTAAAATGTGGGCCTTCAACGACAGCGGCAGCGATGACGACGAGAATGAAAACGATAACAGAGACAGGGTTGACGATGTTCCCAGCGGCGACGATACCTTCCTATACGACCAGAATGATTCAGAGAGTTTTAATTGGGCTCTTAAATGGGAAGAAGAGCAAAATGCGAGGAAAAACGAGCGCGTAAAACCAGATATTCGGTCAAAAGGAAAAAATACGTCTGATTTTACCAGCACTAATTTCGCGAAGATATCGTTCGAGGATTTAATACAAGCGACTTCGGCGACGATTTCTGTTTTGGGCGACGACGACATAAACGGACATAAACGCGGCAAGTGTCTCAACTGCAAAGTATGCCCGCACTTTAGACGCGTTTCCACTAGCACGATGCTTTTATCGAAAGTGTCCAAAGCCAGCTACGAAGTTTCTCTTGGAAAGCTTTTCGCCGCCGCCGATGGGGAGCGTTGCGCAAATTGTTCTTGTTCATATCAAGACCATGAAGACAAACAATCGTTCAATAGACGCATTGCGAGAGAAAAGGCAAGTTTAGAGAGAGAGAACGAAGAACTCCGATTGAAGAAGAAGAAACGGTTAGAAATAATCCAAAACGCTAAAAATCGGATGCGCGAAGCCAAGGAGAATGGCATAATACTCGAAAAAAGTCACTTCTGTCTTCTTACCGGTAAGCGGCGAAAAAATTGCAACGACTGTATGGAATGCAAGCAGTTTTGTACGCTTACCAATTCTTCTTTTTTCACTGTTGATAGCGAGATGCTTTATTGCCATTTATGTGGGTGTGCTGCCACCGAGCACGAAGTCGACTGGGAGGCAGACAAAGAAGAGAAGAGTAAACAAGAAAGAGAAAACAAGTGGCGTTGGGAGCAATACGAAAGACAACAGAAGCAAAAAGAACGCCATCGTGCCGACGACGGCGACGACGGCGAATATTTGAACATTCTCGAGTTGAGCAGAGAAGAATTTCGTGGTAACGTTGACATGCTGAAGAAGCAATATCGGCGCAAAGCACTTGCGTATCATCCCGACAAGAACAAAAGCTCTGGAGAAAAATTTGTCTTATTGACAAAAGCTTATCAAATACTTTTATCAAAGTATAGCCACAAATGAGTTGGTTTCTGAGGAATATGCAATGCTACCAGTACCACTGGTACGTTTAAAACTACAATCATATTATACAATTATGTGCTCTTCTCTTTTGCTCTCTCTCACTTACTACTTGAAGGACTCGGCGTGTTTGGATTGAAAGTCCCAGCTGTCGAGAGTCCCGAAGACGAAGTAGACAAGCTCGTCGGATCCATTCTCACTCTCACGCGGTCTCTGATACGTTCAATCAAGTTCGTCAAAGAGATCAGTCCGTCCAAAAAATTTCTGTCCACCTCTCGAGATTCGTTCTTCACCGCGTTACAAAAATCAACGATAACAACGCGAACATCGCTGTGAAGATCCGAGCTATCGTAACATAAAAGTATTGAAGACCCCAAAAAGAAAACCGGAAACGGATTCATTTCTAAACTTTGCCTGATATCTTTCAACTTTCGAAGGACATTTGTAATTCTTTCGCTATTCTGACCAAAAAACACGTCAAGACCAGTCGTCGTCGTCTCTAAATTCAGCGCTTTTGCCCATTTTCTATTCCAATACCTCTCCGTATTGCTTTCTTCCTCGTAGGTTAGCATCCCACACACGCGAAACCCTATCGAACACGAAGTCGTTTCCAAGTCGCCTCGATGCCGTTTTTCCCTGTACGCTGCGTCGTGCGATGGATGCCACGTCCGCTCTCCTATTTTTATATCCACCACGTTTGCTTGCTTCATGTCAGCCGTCACGTCGCGCAATTTCAAAAATGGCATCGGTTTCGCGGCGTCGCGAGACTCGTACAGCACTGTTCTCGATACAAACGTAGCTAGAAACGGTGAAAACTCCGGGACTCTTTCGTGCTCCATTGCTTGCCAATTTTCGTAAAACTGTAACTCAGTCATTCCTTTTCGAGTGTCGTCTGTGGGTTTATAAAAATGTCCACACGCGTCGACGCGAGCAGCCCGAGCGTGCTTGTGCGAATTCCCCGCAACCTGTCTCGCGGCTTTCGGGTACACGATTCTCCCCCTGTTCTCACAAAGATCTTCTTGTTTTTCTTTTTCTTTTTCTTCATTCCTTGATGGAAGTATCGTCGTTGATGTTATTACTTTCGTTGTGGTTTCTTCTTCCATTCGTTGTTGTTTAAATCCCATTTCCCGGACGCGAACTTCAGATGAGCGCTGCGCGATAGCGGCGACACCAACATCGAAGATGGTGGTTGTTATCGCGTCTTCAACTTCCATTTGATGCGTTCTTTTCGTTCGTTCGTTCTTCTTCTTCTCTCTTCACTCTTTGTGTGTTATGAAGAGTTTCTTGTTCGATCAATAATATTTCGTCTTTTATTTATTTGCTCATGATTCCTTACTTTCTCTCGCCTCACACACTCTTTGAATTCTGTCTACTCTTTCTTCTTTCTTTCTTTCTTTCTAAAGAGAGAGCGAGAGCGAGAGCGAGAGCGAGAGCGAGCGGGGAAAAGATGAACCACCACCACCACCACCATCACCACCCATATAAAGTTTTGTCAGATGATGATATAGATTTTTTCATTCGCGCGATTGGTGCAGAAAACGTCGCACAAACCGTTGTTACCAAGAGGAATGAGAAGAAGAAGAAGAAGACACCGTATGTGCCCGAGAGTGATAATGATGATAATAATAGTAATGATAATAAAAGTGAGGACGAGGTGCTATTGATAGAGTTAAATACAGATTGGCAGAAAAAGTATTTCGGTAAATCCAAGTGTGCGCTGTTCCCGCGAACGAGCGAAGAGGTTTCTGAAATTTTGCGATATTGTCACGAGAATCACATCGCCGTGTGTCCGCAAGGTGGGAACACCGGTTTAGTCGGAGGCGCCGTACCTGTTTTTGATGAAGTTATACTTTCATTGAAACGCATGAACTCGGTGTTGAGTATAGACGATATCACTGGCGTGTGTGTGTGCGAAGCTGGGGTTGTTCTAGAAGAACTAGACGATGCTCTGATGCGACGAGGGATGTGCGTGCCTTTAGATTTGGGCGCAAAAGGTAAATGTCAAATCGGAGGCAACGTATCAACAAATGCCGGCGGTTTGCGTCTGGTCAAGTACGGCTCTTTGCGAGGAACTGTTTTAGGCTTAGAAGTTGTCCTCGCGGATGGAACGGTGTTGAGTTCTTTGCTCAGAGAAAATAGAAAAGATAATACGGGATACGACTTGAAGCAGTTATTTATTGGCGCCGAGGGAACGCTCGGCATAGTTACGAAAGTTGCCATCTTAGCGTCCCGAGCGCCAGAGGCACGAATCGTTACCATATTTGCCTGTGATACATTTCGAAAAGTTGTGCATCTCATGGTTGAGGTGAAAAAGAGATTGGCGGAGAATCTGTCAGCTGTAGAATTTTTCGATCATGAAAGTCTTAAACTCACTGTCGACACATTACCTGGAGCGAAAGATCCATTCCCCTACGCCGACGATTTGAAAACAAACATACAATTCTACGTCGCAGTGGAAACTACCGTAAACGAAAAGGCTATGGAGAGTAGGTTGAGAGCAAATGTGTTAAATTTTGCGCGCTCAGTGTGTGTCCTTGCGGAGGATGGAAGGAAAAGTAGGGGAAAATTTGTGAGCATTCTTCAGAAAAAATTTCGCGGCGACGAAGCAGAGAGGAACAAACCAAATTTAGCGCAACGGTTTGTGATATCCGAAAACGAAAAACACGCGAATGAGCTCTGGAATTTACGCGAACGCATATCCGTGGCGTTAAAATACGCCGGTGCCGTGTACAAGTACGACGTTTCGTTACCAACGATTAAAATGTACGAGCTTGTCGAGAGAATGAGAGAACGCTTCGCCGAGCGAAGAATGGATGATAAAGTCAAAGTTTTAGGATACGGTCATCTCGGCGACGGAAATTTACACCTCAACATATCTCGAAAAGAAGGTCCGTGTAAAGACACGCTTGCGATGATCGAGCCATTCGTCTACGAGTATGTCACCGAGCACAAAGGAAGTGTTTCAGCTGAACACGGATTAGGGGCGATGAAAGTTCAAGAGCTTTGGCGAGGGAAGGACGCGGAAGAAGTTCGGCTCATGCAAAGGGTGAAGAACATGTTCGATCCGCGTGGTATTCTGAATCCGCACAAAATGATTCCGTCCTCCCCTCCCCCGCTTCCTTCGAAGCTTTAGAAACTCATGTAAAATATTAGTTGCAGTGCAGCGCGCACTTTAGCAATGTAACATCGACTTCGTCGAGATGTAGTTTTTTTAGCAGTGTAAGAAAGCTCGAAGCTCATTTTGCTCAATTCGAACACGGCATAAAAACTTTCCTTTCTTTTGTTTACGAAAATTCCGAAATGAAACTTGAATGATTAGATAGAAGACGCGCGAGGCGGGTGCGCGAAAAGTTGTGTTTCTCTCCTTGTTGGACTTCTCGCGCGTTCGGCGATACAAAATGCACGAAAAGCAGAAGAACATAAAAACGGAAATTCCAACCATGCCTCAGCTTTGGAAACACGCCGCTCAATACTATAGATATCAAACCTACGTGCTGACGGCATTCGGCGCGGTTGGGATTCTCACGTATATGGGTTCGTCTCTCCTTTCATCTCATTCTTCTTCTTCCTCTTCCGCTTCATCAAAAGTCGTCTCGAAAGAGAGAAAATAGAAGTAGTTGAAAGAATTCTTTGATGAAGACGAGTCAAAGAAGTTAGACTTGGATGTTGGTTTGCAAAGTGTACATCAATCAATCTTAATATATATTCAGTATGCGTAGTACCTGTACAATATGACTAACTAACTATTGCGATTTTTCTTATTCGAGAGCGCCTTTGTAGACGTGGAGATGGAAGACATCATGTCCACTCCTAAACGGCCGACGTTGACGTTTCCTCGCACTTGTTTCTCTTCGATCGCCTTCTTTTTCTTTGCAATCTTTCGAGCGAACCTCAAGCCGGTGACGTCGGATTCGGCTAGCTTAAACGAGCATCTGCGACAATATCGAGCGTCAATCTCGTGCATTTCTAATCCACACGAATCGCACACGCGGTCGTCGAACGTTTTCGCGCCGCTCGTGATGGGATCTTCATCCGTAGATTTCAAAATGAAAACTTCACCTGTGTTTGAGATGAGTTCTTGGTCTTCGTCCTCTTCGTCTTCGTCTTCCATCATCCCCAAAAGCATCTCGCCTCCTGAAATAGTCGCTAACTTTGCTAATTGACCTGGTATAACTAAAAGGGCGACAAAAATGGAAACAACAGTCGCAACTCTCCCGCCCGGGGTGACAACTTCAAATGGCTGACCAATACCCGTGAGCGTAAGCACCGCCCAATACAAAGTATCGTTGAGATTCTTCACAGCCGGGTTGATGCCGAACTCGAGATCATATATTACGCCGGCGGCGATGACGAAGATGCAGATGAACTCGGCGGCGACGCCGGTGAGCTGAACTGTCATCGAATCGGACTTGAACAAACCAAACAACACCGAGTCTGGAGAGCGCTCGAGAAAGCGAAGAAGACGGACGATCCGGAGTAGCCGAAGAAATCGAGGGATTGGCGACATTCTGTCGACTAAACCGAAAACTGCCAATACCGGAGGAATCGTAGCCGCTGTATCTAAAACAGTAAAAGGATTCGTCCAAAACGAAAACTTGAATTCGGCGACCCACGCTCGAAGCAAAAGCTCAAAGAAAAATAACGCGTTGTAGGCGTCTTCGATGTCGCGGATGTTGTCCATGGAAACTAGCCCAGAGTACCACGGAATATCGTCTCGATACAAGACGTCCCAGCCACCAAAGGTGCCAATGTTGTACGATTCAAGAATAAATGTTCCGAATACAATTCCTGACGAGATGACAGCCCACCAACCGGAAGAGTCCAGATCAGAAAAAGCAAGCGCCATGCGTTGGCGCGCCGTGAGTTTCCGCAGTCCTGGTTTGAAAAATTGCACGCCTTTCGCCGGCTTTCTTCGACGAACCAGCGCTTCCGACGAGCTTCCTCCCGCGGCAGAGAATTCATCCTCGCCAATCTCTTCGTCTTCTTCGTAAAACGAACCAGAAACGAGTGATTTGATGAACTCGATGGTCGTTTCGTCCTGTTCTTTGTCGCCTCCTCCTTGTTGTTTTTTCCTGAGCGCGTGCAAACGAAAGCTCTCGTCTGTTTTTTTGTTCCTTTTTCCTCTCGAGGAGGAGAAGAAGGAGGAGGAGGAGGAGAGCAATCTCCTCCTCGTGGTCGTAGCGGTTGTGATTTTATTCTTCGATGTCGTGACGTCTCCTGTTTCATCAACTGTCGCTGACGTTCGCATCGACATCGTGCGAAACGAAGACAGCGATGCGCGAGTACGGACGGAGGAAGTAACGGAGGACGACGACGAGGAGGCGAAATTTCGCCGGTCGTTTTCAACGTCGTCGCCTCGGGGGATAAGACGGCGAATTCTGTGCGAAGACGATAAGTCTTTTGATGCCCCTCTCAAACTGACGGATGCTGCGTTCTTGCGAATATTCTTCGACGCTCCTGTCTTTTGTACGCGCCAAGCGCTCGTGTGCGCGCACTTAGACGATGTAGGGCAGGATGAAGACATGATTTGCTTCTTTGTCCTCACACACAAATCCTATGGCTCGGATTTGTCGGTCGTTTCACGCTCTCGCTTTTTGCTTTGCTTCAACTGTTATTATTATTATTATTATCCGCCTCTGTTCTCTCTGCGCACCTCAAGGAGGAAGGGGAAGGAGTAGGCAGCAGCAGGAAGAGATGCGGATGCGACGGGGTATTCGTTTCTCTCAGTTTATGCTTTTGAACGAAGAGTTGATATGCGCGGGCGGTGTTTCTTAGTTTCTTAAAAGTGACGTGTTTAATCGCGTTCAAGCGAAATTTTTGGGATCGAGGCTTCGTAGGGGGTGCAGATGGAAGACGCCAAAAAGCCAACCGAATAATATTCAATACGCGCAGCAAACAAGTTGTCTTGTATAATGTAATAATAGTAGTATATAAAATTAATTGTATGCAAAAGCGATTAAACCTCGCCACGCACTATGCGCTACGAGCAAAAACTCCCCACCCTACACTCCAAAATACACCTTTCACGCTCTCTCTCTCTCTTTCTCCTTTTCTTGTTGTCGATTTCTGTCCGCGCCGAAAAAGTGCATCACTCTTCACTTGTTGTTGTTCTTGCTGATTAAGATCCACACATCAAGCACTCGTCCTTGTTCTCGAGCGAGCACTTGAGCTTGGCTGCCATGTGCGCTTCCTGTTCCGCTTCACTCATCTCCGAAACTTCCTTCTTCGTCGGGACGGCGGTTGGTTTCGGCCCGCCGTTGGACGGCTTCAAGACGTTCTCCTTCTCCACCTTTTTCGCAGCCTTCGTCGGGTCGACGGTAAACTTGATCGCATCCGCAGCAGCTCTGGATCTGAGGTAATACATACCAGTCTTCAATCCAGACTTCCACGCGTGGAAGTGTAAGGAAGTCAACTTACCGGAGTTGGCATCAGACATGTGGACGTTGAACGACTGCGACTGGTCGATAAACGCGCCTCGAGCGGCAGCCATGTCCACCAATATACGTTGCTTGATTTCCCACACAGTCTTGTAAATAGCCTTCAAGTTATCCGGGATGTCGAGGTTGACGACAGAGCCGTTGTCAGAGATCAAACTGTTCTTCAACGTTGGATCCCACAAGCCCATCTCGGTCAAATCCGACAACAAGTGCTGGTTGACGACGGTGAATTCACCGGACAACACTCTTCTCGCATAAATGTTCGATGTATACGGTTCAAAGCACTCGTTGTTACCCAAAATTTGGGAGGTTGACGCGGTTGGCATCGGTGCAACCAAGAGGGAGTTGCGAACGCCGTGCTTGGCGATGGATTCTCTCAACGCGCTCCAGCCGTGTCTATCGCCGCCCGGCATTTCGGTAACGCCCCACATGTCCGGTTGCAACACACCCTTGGAAACCGGGGAACCTTCGTAGGATTCGTACGTGCCCTCTTCTTTCGCGAGTTCGTTCGATTCTTGCAACGCCGCGAAGTAAATCGTCTCAAAGATTTCGGCGTTCAACTTTTGCGCCTCCGGAGAGTCAAACGGTAAGCCGAGCAAGATAAATACGTCAGCCAAGCCTTGGACACCCAAACCAATCGGTCTGTGCTTCATGTTCGATCTCTTCGCAGTTTCGACCGGGTAATAGTTGACGTCGATGATGCGGTTCAAGTTGCGAGTCACCTTTCTCGTGATTTCACTCAACTTGGCGTGATCAAAGTAACGGTCGCTCGCTCTGAGAGAGCCCAACAATTTCTTCGTTTCCGTCTTGCCAGTCGGAGAGCTCTCGTTCTTTTCGATGACAAATCGCGGCAAAGCGATGGAGGCCAAGTTACAAACGGCAGTTTCTTCCGGCGAGGTGAATTCGACGATCTCTGTGCACAAGTTGGACGATTTGATCGTGCCCAAATTTTGTTGGTTCGACTTGCGGTTGCACGCATCCTTGAACAACATGTACGGGTTACCAGTTTCCACTTGCGCTTCAAGAATCGCAAACCAAAGCTGCTGGGCGTTGATCGTCTTCTTACCCTTGTTTTCTTTTTCGTACTTGGTGTACAAAGCTTCAAACTCTTCACCCCAGCATTCGGACAAACCCGGGCACTCGTTCGGGCACATTAACGTCCACTTGCCGTTTTCTTCGACTCTTTTCATGAACAAATCGTTCGTCCACAAACCGTAAAACAAGTCACGAGCTCTCGCTTCTTCCTTCCCGTGGTTCTTTCTCAAGTCGAGCCAGTCGAAGATGTCAGAGTGCCACGGTTCGAGGTAAATGGCAAAAGCGCCCTTGCGCTTACCGCCGCCTTGGTCCACGTATCTCGCCGTGTCGTTGAACACGCGAAGCATCGGAATGATACCGTTCGAGGTACCGTTTGTGCCTCTAATGTACGACGAAGTGGCGCGGATGTCGTGAATGGACAAACCAATACCGCCGGCGGACTTGGAAATGCACGCGCATTCCTTCAACGTGTCGTAGATACCTTCAATGGAGTCTTCCTTCATGCAAATCAAAAAGCACGAGGAGAGTTGCGGTCGCGGCGTACCGGCGTTGAACAAGGTTGGCGACGCGTGGGTCATCCAACGTTCAGACAACATGTGATACGTATCAACAGCCTTTTCGATATCCTTCTTGTGGATACCGATGGATACTCTCATCAACATGTGCTGCGGGCGCTCGACAACTTTACCGTCGATGCGCAACAAGTACGAGCGCTCCAAAGTTTTGAAACCAAAGTAGTCGTAATCAAAGTCACGGTCGTAGACAATTTCCGCGTCAAATCTTTCCGCATTCTCTGTGATGATCTCGTACACATCATCGGCGAGCAACGGGGACCACTTGCCGTTTCTGTGGTTCGTGTGTTCGTACATCTTCTTCATCGTCGTCGAAAAAGATTTGTCCGTCGTCTTGTGCAAGTTTGAAACGGCGATTCGCGCGGCAAGCTGCGCGTAATCCGGATGCTTGGAAGTCATCGCCGCTGCGGTTTCAGCCGCGAGCTCATCCAATTCAGCAGTCGTCACGCCCGGGTAAACACCTTGGCACACCTTCTGGGCTACGAGAACGCTGTTTATTTAAGAGTAAAAGAAAGAAGAATTTGGTCAGTCACTACTCTTTTTTCTCATTTTTTCAAACGTTTTGAAACACGCGACGCGTCGTCGAAGAGTGAGCTGTTTGCCCGTTGAGATTTTTGAAAATGAAGATTTCGTATTCGCCGTTCGCATGTCATCTCGCGAACGAGAAATGTCCACGAAACGTGAACGAATCCTCCATAGACGTGTTTTCGAGCGTAACTCGAGAAGAAACGCGGATAGGAAACGTTCCATCGACGCTCAGCGCGTTGAAATCTCGCGGATGATTCAAAATAGAAAAAAAAAAGAGCCGTACGCCTCTTCGATGCGTTCGTGATTGTTGTATCGTCGTCAAATATCGCGTCAGTTCGGAAACAAACGCGGTTGAAACGGTCGAGAATCCAACAAAGAGTGACGCCAGAACGTTTCGAAAGAAGGAAGACCACGTGCACACGCTTCATGCCTGCGTAGTACCCTCCGTGTCAAACGTCATCATCCCTCGTTTTTTGAATACACAACGGAACCAAGAAGGTAAAGAAGAAGAAGAAGAAAAAAGACGAAGACGTTTTTGTTCGCGCAGACGTACCTATCGCAATGTTCTGGATGTAATCCATACGAGAGCTTCTTAATTCTCGCGGTGATCTTATCAAACGCCACTTCGACGCGGCGGCCATCTCTCTTGATCACGTGCATGTTTTCTATTATGCTATGTTATGGTCACCAAAGTTATGAAGATTGTTGCTCTGGGATGATACGTTTGTTGTAAGAGAGAAGAAGAAACCGAAAAAGGAAGGAGAGCAGAGATTTTTGCATTTTTTTCTTTTTCTTCTTCTTCAGTTCTTCTTCTTCTCGCGCCGTCAAAAACACGACGCACGTCTGTCTGATTTTTTTAACAAACACAACTCTCTCTCCCCTTTTCCTCGCGAACGCGCACTTGATAATATAATAGACAACAACAATAATAGCAATGGTCGCTCCGTCCTATAACAAGAAGAAGAGCGCGCTGGTAAAGATTACGAAAGGAAACGCGCTGTCCAAGAAGAAGAAAATAGCGCTTAAAAAGAAACACGATAAAAACAAAACGCTGCAATCGGGGAAAATGAGAACTGGGAAGGCGAAGAGAAAGGCTTTGAGAAACAGTCGAAGAGCGGAACAGAATAAGATCGACGATGCTATTCGAAAGAGCAAGGAAAATGGTGGTGTGGACGAGAAGGACGTAGAGATGAAAGATTTCGATTAGTAGTGTGTACGTGTAGCGTTTTGTATTATATATGTTTGTCGTGTGACGAAGTGAGCGAAGGTGTTCTATACTTTTAAACGACTTCAGGGTCGATCGAAGCGCTTTTCTTCTCAGACTCTAAGTTTGCTTCTTGCGTCATGAGCTTGAAAACTCTCTCGGCAAACTCAGCCGGCTGGTCGATGGAGAAACCACTCGTTAATAAGGCGGTATCAAAGAGTAACTTACACATCTCCTTCGTTTCCTCCGCGTCTGGCGCGCTTTCAACTCTCATCTTCAACTGTTTAATCACCGGCGAAAACGGGTTAATCTCGAGCGTTTTCTTGCCCTTCATGTAGTCTTGCGCCCTCGCGTCACCCATGGCTTGGGCTTTCATAATTCTCTCCATGTTCGCCGACCAGCCGAATTTGGACGTTACGAGAATGCACGGCGTCTCCGTCAATCTCGAGGAGACTTCCACTTTTTCAACTTCGCCGACCAACTCCTTCTTCAACCACTCGGTGACTGTTTTGAACTCATCTGCGATTTGTTCGTTCTTCTTCTTTTGCTCCTCGTCGTCCTCGTCGCCTAAATCTAGGTCTTCTTTAGAGATATCCTTGATTTCCTTCTCTTCGAAGGTTGCTAAGTTTGCCATGGAGACCTCATCGATAGGATCGGTGCAATATAAAACTTCGTATCCCAACTTGTTCAACTTTTCCATAAACGGGGAGTTTTCGCATTGCTTTCTCGTGTCACCGGCGACGAAATAGATGGCTTTTTGCGCTTCCGGCATATCTGCGATGTAATCAGATAAAGATCGGTTGCTTTCTTGGTCGCTAGCAGATTTGCTCGTCGTAAAACGAAGTAAACCGGCGAGTTCTTTTCTGTTTGCGACGTCTTCAATGACGCCCAATTTGAGCTGTCTTCCAAAGCCTTCCCAAAACGTTTTGTAATCCTCGTTTTCGCGCTTGGAAATTTCGTTGAGCATCCCCAAAGTTTTAGAGACTAAGCGTCGTCGGATGACGCGAACGACTTTCGATTCTTGCAAGATTTCTCTCGAAACGTTCAAGGGTAAATCGTTGGAATCAACGATACCTCGGATGAACGTCATGTATCGCGGCAACAAGGATTCGTCAAACTCGTCCGAGATGAACACCTTTCGAACGAAAAGCTTAATCGATTTTGATTTTTGCATCATATCTTGCTGCTCAAACGGCGCCATGCCTGGAACGTACAAAATTGATTTGAATTCCATCTCGCCTTCGACTTTGAAATGCGACACCGCCAACGGATCCAAAAACTCCTTGAACGTCGTCTTGAAAAACTCGTTGTATTGATCGTCCGAGACGTCTTTCGGCGCTAACGTCCAAATTGGTTTGTCGTTATTTTGCGTCTTCCAATCTTGTTCATCGTACATCTCTTCTTTCATGACCTTTTCTGGTTCCGGTTCGGTGAACTCCTCTCCTTTCGCTTCGGCTTCTATTTTTTTCTTTTCCCACTCTTCTTTCTTCGCCTTGGTCGCCTCGATATCTTCGACTTGTTTCGATTTTTGAATCGTCGAGAAGACTTCGATTGGAAACGTGATGAACTCAGAGTATGTTTTTACGAGCGAGGAGAGTTTTTTATCCGTGGCATACTCCTCGCACTCGTCTTTCAACTTCAAAGTGATTCTCGTACCGCGTACTAAATCCTTCGCTTCGCTTTCGGATGCCTCACGAATGGTGTACGAGGTTGAGTCGATTTTAGACTCCCAAGTCCACGCTTTCCCGTCGTCGTTCGACTTGGACGTCACTTTCACGGTGTCCGCGACTAAAAACGACGAATAAAAACCAACGCCAAACTTACCAATCAAGTTTTCTCCACTCGCGGCTTCGTTTTGTTGCTTCAACATTTCCATCACCTTGGACGTCCCGGAGTTTGCAATCGTACCCAAATTGGCGACTAACTCGTCCTTGGACATGCCAATACCATTATCCTCAATCGTGAGCGTTTTATCGCTCTCTTGACCTCTAACTTTGATGGACAAATCAGTGACAGATTGTCCATTCAAAATTTCCGGTTCTTGAACCGACCGGAATCGAAGTTTATCGCACGCGTCTGAGGCGTTAGAAATGAGTTCTCGCAGAAAGACGTCTTTATTGGAATATAAAGAGTTGACAATCAAATCCATCAGTCGATTGACTTCCGCCTGGTACTCGAACGTTTCACCTGCTTGCTCTTGTTCCGTGGTGGAAGCTTTCGGCATCATCGCCGTTCTCGTTGTCTTAGTCGAAGATTTGAAAGAGGATGGTACCCCCAAAGTGGATGATGATGGTGTCGGGAAGAAAAGTTGATTGTTGTGTTTCTGACGGCGGAGGAAACCAATCGAAACAACCTTCGAATTTGAGGGATTGGCATTAACGTTGCTGTGCGCGGCGGAACTGCGAATACCGCGAGGTATCTTCGTCCGTGCCGCCATCACGCGATGATGATGATGCGTTGAAACTGCAGATGCAAACGCAGACATTACGTGTGTTTGTTTGTTTGTGTGTGTGTTTGTGTGTGTGTGTGTTCTCTCAAAGTTGTGACGATTCGATTCACCTTTCTTCTTGTTTGTCTGTGTGTGAGTTTCTCTTTTTTTCAACAAAAAACACAATAAACAAACATCACAAAAACTCTCTTCCAATACGTATTGTTTGTGAATAGAAACAAAGGACTCAGGAGAAAGAAACAAACAAGCATGGGTCTCGGACCGACTGGTTTCGGTGAGTCGCGTTTTCCTGTGTTTTCTCTAAACGAACCATCAATCATCGCAGTGTATATGTTGTTTGCGTGTCTGTATCTTTTCTCTCTTACTTTCTCTCGGTGGAGTTGGACGCGATGGAAAATAAATAATATAGCATGTAACCGTGTTCTTCTCTTCTTATTTAAAACTCAATTACAGTTCGCGCACCAGTGGCAAAGTTTGCGTTCACGCTCGTGCTCATAATGGCATTTGGACGCCCGCTCTTATCCACTGTCCTCGGCGAGGACAGTGGTTTTAGTAGTAATCGTCATCAGCAAAACTACAACGAGAATGGTCATTTCTTCAACACGCCTGGAAGCGCGTGCACGGGAATCTTTTTGAACTATCACATGTGTCGAATGTTCGAAAGACTCATGGGTTCGCGAAAGTTTGGATCGTTCCTATTCTTTTCGTATTTACTGTGTCGTGTTTTGGAATCAGTTCTTTTGAAACTGGTCGATGGTGATGCGACGATGATGATGGAGAAACCGGCGGCGTTTTATATAACTTTGCCTCTCGCCGTCGTCTATTTCGTCGAGGTACCATCAACGTTTCACTTTACCCTTTTCGGGATCTTGAATTGCGGAAATACGCTGTTCGTGTACTTGGCCATGATGCACCTCGCCACGAGTAAATACTACGCGTCCATTGTCACGACTTTCGTGTCTGTCATAGGCGGAATCTTTGCATGGATACTCGTCGAATGTCTGGGCGTCAAACTTCCGCTTTGGCTGTGTTCGCTCGTCGATAAAACGGTAGGTAAAATTTTCGATAGCGGCGTAGGTAATGGTAGATCGGCGAGAGGGAAAGCGATAGTAAGGTTTGGAATCGGGAACCGTTCGGCAGCGGCTCAAGCCGAACAAAGAAGGAGGCGAGGAAGGGAAGGAGACGGAGGCCCGTTTGTTCTGGATGAGAATTCCGTCAATACGCTCGTTTCCATGGGTTTCAGCGAGCAGCGAGTAAAACAAACGTTGCACGTGACGAATAACAACATCGAAGCGGCGATGAACATGCTGTTAAACGAAAATTAGTCATCATCATTAGCTAGTGCTTAGTCTGCGTGTAGTAATAATTAAATGTATCTTATTAAAGTAGATGTCGTTGATCGTTCGTTACTATGAATCTATTTTACCAACCACGGTAAAAAACTCGTCGTCGTCGAATTCGAGGATGCGACGCCGGCTAAACTGCGAGACGGAAAAGTCGATTCAGCGTGACGACGATGATCCAGGAACCCAAGGAACGTTCTCCTCGTCTCCGCGCAGCACTCCTCTTCTGCTAGACTACTCGTACCGCTATTGTTATTCGTATTGCCGTATCCTCTCCTTCCACCTTCTTCTTCTTCTTCGTGAGCGTTCTGAATCGTCGCCGGTGAAGTTTCGGTCACTAAACCTTGTCGTTGTTTGTGTTTTGGTACTTTCGAGCAGACGACGTATAATCGACCGCGTCGTTTGACTATCCTGCACGCCTCGCACAATCGTTTGATGGCCGTTCGAACTTTCATCTTTCTTTTTATCTTTTTATCTTTCTTTCTTTCTTTCTTTCTTTCTGTTGTTGTTGTTGTCGTCTGTGTAAACGACGTGCGGCGAGTCTATTTGGAGATTTGGACTGACGACGAGTAAAAAAAAACTGAAGTGCTTCGTCATCAAAAATCGACTTTCCTCACAATAACAAAGAACACGAAGACAAACGAAGAATCGTAAACCATGATGAATACCATCGCTTTATCCCAAACATCTTTAACACCTTTAAAATGCAAATCCTCCCTATCCTCCTCCTCTGTGTTGAAGGCGAGAAAGTCTTCGACGACGACGACGACGAAGTGTATCAACAACAATTATAATAAAATGTCATCAACTGCCAAGGAGGAAGATATTACCCTGGTCATCGAACAACAAAACCAAAAGTCTTTGTCGTCGTCGTCGTTGCAATCAAAGTTTGCTCGCGCCGCGGTAGGAGCTTCTCTCGCGCTCTCTCTCGCGTTATCGCCAACGTCTGCTGCGCTCGCCGCGAATGGTCTCCCCGACGAGGAGGTGAAAGTGTTGTGCGATGCCGAGTGCGTCAAGTCTTTAGATTCTATTGAGATGGTGACTACGCCGAGCGGTTTGCAGTATAAAGACATCATCGTCGGAGACGGTGAAATGCCACCGATTGGATTCCAAGTCGTCGCGGATTACGTCGCCATGAACGAGAAAGGATTAATTTTTGATAACTCAGTAGAGAAGGGTAAACCAAACGATATCAGATTGACGGGTGACCCGGAAAGCGCGACGGTTATCGTCGGTTTGGATGAAGGCTTACTGAGCATGAGGTCGGGAGGATTGCGAAGGTTGTACATTCCAGGCGATTTGGCATTCCCGAAAGGTTTAGCGTCGGCACCGGGCAGACCGAAGATTCCTCCGAATTCGCCGGTTATGTTCGATGTGAAACTCTTATACATTCCTGGACTAGACTGAAAAATAATTTAATCACACACCGTATTTGCATTTAATTACAAAGCTGCTATATTTAATTGGTACCAAATGAAAACTCGTATCTTATTGTAGATATTGAATTCAATTACATCGCTGTTGCGTTTTATCGAACGACAACTCCAATTCTACTTTGCCATCGTGACCGATGAACACAGTATCGAATTTATCTTTCGTTACGCTGTGCATAGCAAATCCGTGAAAAGTATTCTTCGCATCGAGAGTTTCAATTGGTCGTTTGTCATTATCTACGAGATGGTGAAGTTCATAACCTCCTATTCCGTTTGTAATGTAATGCGTCAGCTTATTCTTGCCGTTAAAATCGTCTCTTTGTGTACACGCGTGTTGGGCCGTGTGATCGTGGCCGTTGAGGTACACATCTACGTCGGAATTTTCAAGGAGAACTCGCAACGCCTCTCGTGTCGACGACTCACCCGGATACGCCACGTTGTCGTGTGCAAATCTGGAACTAGCCGAGATTATAGGTCTATGAGCCGTAACAACTCTCCATCGGTACTTTCCGTGTCCTCTTTCGAGCACTCGTTTTAGCCAGTTGAATTGTTCTTCGCCCGCTTCGGCAGAGGCGAAATCGCCGAGCTGGTCTTCGAACCGTCGTTTCTCTTTACCTGCAAGCAAGCCTTCTAACCCCACCCAATCTACTACAATTAACTGCATCTCGTCGCTAATATTATCGCTATCGCTAGTGCTACTTCCACCCCCTATTCTAAACTCTTTGTGATAATAAGGAGTTTTGGCTTTGCCCAGATGCCAAAGGTAGTTTTTCGCCGAGTGGTAATCAATCTGAGCTTGGACGTTGCCGCAATGGTCGTGGTCACCAAGACTCGCAAACCACCTCGTCGAGCGCAAACTACTATTATTCTTCAAATAAACTTGTTCGTATTTATAGTCCCATTGTCTGTCTTCCAGAGAACCAACGCCCGCGCCGTAGAAGTTATCCCCTAGAGTGGCCACAAACTGTGGTTGCACATTCTCGGCCAATAGTTTCATTTGCTGCGCGACGGCCATTTGCGCAGATCCTGGAAAGTTTTTGCCACCATCAATACCATCAATACCACGAACGCCCCAATCGCCGATGGTGTAAAATATGAGATTACTGTCGCTACTGCTCCTATGACCGTATCTTTCCTTTAAATCCTCAAATTGATTATTGTCTCTTAACTTCTTCCCTTCCCCTACTTCTTCTTCCTCAGGAATCGTGAACGAGGAAGAGAAGGATGATATCGCAACCAGCACGCATATAAAGAAGAGCAGATGTACGCATCTTCGACGTTTTACACCAATCATCGAATAAGAAGAGATGGAGAGATAGATAGAGTGAAGAAGAAAACGTGGTTTTGTGCAGTTTGTGTTTCCTAAAATAACGAGGTGGGCTCTGTCTGTCGATTTTTTCTACTGTACTGTACCCGTACTTGTATACGAGGTAAAAAATCTCTAATTGAAGGAATTAATAATCGTCTCCACGAGTCAACACTTCTTTCCTCGTTGGTCGCAGCAATATCGTGTGCTCGTATTGCGCGACGTAGGAGCCAGTTTTATCCACCAGCGGCGGGTATTCAGCGATGATCCCGTTGGAAACAAGATTTTTCAAAGCGCCTAAATATCGGGTCTCGCCAATCCTGTCCAAGTATCGTCGACAGAAAGCGAGCGTCCCAAACTCTCTCTGTATGGTATTAAGCAGCTTTTTAGCCGTAGGCAAGCGCAACGGCACGTGACCAACGTCAAAGTTTTTCATATAATGCGAACATTCTCCAGCCTCGCGAACGTACCTGTGAGTTCGTTATATTTCAAAAAAGAGAAACGCCTGTCAGCTTAAACGCACGAGAGAAAAGAAAGGTAGGAAGAAAGATGTTCCAGTGCAAGGAGGCTCTGCATATATCGGGATTTCCGCCTGCCCATACGGGTAGCAGAGATATGCAAAGTACTATGAGACTGAAAAAGTGTAATGTAAGGACAAAACCAGGCGAAGTCATGAAAGAAAAACTCTTCGTTTGACTTCGCGAGTTTCATGGCGCCTCGAAAGGAAAACTCGCACATCGCAGCCTGTGTATGTCCAAATCTACTTCGCAATTTTTGCGAAGTAACGATAACTAGAGAAAAACCATGGAGAAAAAACAAAACAAAAACAATATGAGCAATAATAAATAAACGTACCCTTCGCCTGTGCTTCCGAACGTTTCGATGGCGTAAAATTCCCCTTCTTCCATTTTCGTTGCCTCGCCGCCTTTCACGATGGGAACGGATTTCCCTGCATGAATTTGATACGGTGCGATTGAATGACCGTTCAGATTTCTGCAGCATTTCACTTCAAACTGCTTCCCGCGAATATCTACACTGTGTGATTCCATAACCTCTTGAATAGCCTCGCCAATATCGCATAAACGTACGTCGATCCCGGATTGTTTAATTCCTTCGTCCGTCGCTTCTTTCACCGCTAATAGTAACTCGTCGTAATCTGGAACGAACGTCTTTGTGAACGCGCAATCTATAATTCTCCCGTTAATTTGTGTCCCAAAATCAAATTTAATTACGTCGTTCACGTCGATGATAGTTTCGTCACCCCCGTTTGGCGTCCAATGCGCGGCTATGTGGTTTTGCGAGCACCCGGTTGGAAAAGCAACGCCGCACTCTAAACCTTTCGCGTTTAACAGCTTCCTCACTGAATTTTCCAACGTCTCACACACGTCAATCATTTTCATTCCCGGTTTCACCCACTCTTGAATGTATTTTCTCACTTCTCTGTGTACTTCAGCGCATTGCCTCGCGTTATCGTACATGTCCAACTCCAATCTTTCCAACTCCCTCTTCTCCTCGGAATCCAATCGCCAGGACGTTTTCCCGTTATTATCTTGATACTCTTGGATTTCCCCTTCCGGGAAGCCGTTTGGAAAGAGTTCAGTCACTGGTACCGTCGGTGGTGCCGTTTGTTCTTTCGCCGCACCCGCGGGTGTGTATTTCACTCCGTTCCCACCAGAGGAAGATTTCTTCTTCTTCTTCTTCTTTTTCTTCTTTCCTGCTGCTGCGGCGTCCGATGCATTTATTTTTACTTCTTCTTCTTCGTTATCGTTATCGTTATCGTTATCGTCGTCGTCTCCATCTTCTTTCTTCTCGCGATGGTTATCGTTCAAGTTCAGATTCTCAATCTTCTCTTTCACTTCATCTTCTTTGTCTTCTTCTTCTTCCTTTTTACCTCCCATATTCTAATCTTTGTCTTCTTATTTTTAGGGGTGTCACCGTTTTGTTTTGTGGTTGTTTGTGTGTTGTTGTGAGAGAAAAAAAACGGAAAAAGGAGAAAAGGAACGAAAACATCTCTTCAGATTAGCAGACGCACATTCCTCGAAAGAAAGAAAGAAAGAAAAAATGTCTTCTGCGACGAAGGCGTTGGAAAAGCTCGCGCAAAAGAAGCGAAGAGAAAGCGAGATGAAGAAAATTCAGAAAGAGAGGGAAGAAGCGGCAAAGAAATCCTCGTGTTGCGGGGGAGGTCATATGGAGGGAAAAGAAATAGATTCGGATTATAATTCGAGCGATGAGGAAGTGGAACTAAGAGACGAGGATTCCTCGGATGACGATGACGACGACGACGAGAATCAAGGAGCGATTAAAGTAGGCCGTAAGCGCGTTTCTTTGGGATCTAAGAAAGACAAGTTAATTTTTGGCATCAAACCGTTGCCTTTCTTCTTTCTGTGCTTATTCATGTTTGTTCCCGTTTTCACCTTCTTGGACAAGTTCTTCAAGTTTTCGCAACCGAGTGGACCGAACGCGTATTCACACATACGAACGCCGAAACAACAAGAATGGTATATGAAAATCAAAGCGTATTACGAGGACGTAAATCCAGCGAAATTGGGAGAAGTTCCGCGGTTGTTGGCAAAATACAAAGGACGAGAGGAAAAGTTGTACAAAGCGCTCCGGAAGAAGTACGAAAAGAACTACGACCCGCACAAGACGAGAGAGGAGTTTTAATGTACTCGTATGTAGTAAGATATTGTATTTAATTAGGATAGATAAAATCTAGTGTTGCTAAAGTCATTGTGTAGCGGATTATATCCTGTCTTTGTTTCGCACGCGCCTCGTTCGCTATATTTCTCCATGAACTCTTTCGTCGTGAGGTGTATTCCTTTGTTTTCGTTGAGTAGTTTCAACGTATCAAAACATGTTGGAAAGAAAACGTCAGAACTTCCAACGACACCCTCTAAATATGAATTTCTATCGTAAGTTTTACCACCGGTACCCTGAGAAGCGACGACGGGCGCGTTTAATCCATCCATTTTCGCCTCGGGAAGCGCGTCGAAATCTGCGAACACCAACCGATGCCCGGGAACGAATTCACGCAAGTTTTGCAAAGCAAAACTACAGCCAGTAGGAAGGTAAATAGTTTGATTTCTGGTCAAATCCGCGGTTGAACTCACGTCGCGCTTTTTAAACATGCGCTTTACAGCATCGCTCAAGTGCGTCCAAATTGGAAGACTTTTACGAACCTCGACGACTTTATCGAGCACTCGTTTAATCTCCTCGTCCGTAATCGGTTCGTAAAATTCGACCCGGTCTTTCCCTTCTCGTTCGCGCTTCACTCTCGCCTGCATCCAATCACCAGTTTTCACACTCATGATGACTTTATCGTGCACTAAATTATCTAATATTTCAAAGCCTAAAACGAAGCAGTTCTCGGTTGAGCCGTCCATGTGTTTTTGCACGATTTCCCGCCAACTCTCCTCTGTGTTTTTGCATTTCTGCATCGTCACGTCCACTGGTTTCCTCGTGCGGCGCCACACGTTTTCATGTTTAGCTTTCAAAATTGCGTCATGTTGCATCGACAAAGAAACTTCGCTCACATCAACTGAGCAATATTTCATGGATTCGTATATCTGAGGTTCGTTCGCTCGAAGGTAATTCAATATACCGACGGCGGCTGTTCCTGCACCACCACCGAGTTCTATCACTTTCAACGAAGCCGTGTGGTTCTTCTTTGTCTCTTCAATTAAATACCTCGCAATGGCATTCGCGTAGTGTGGCTTGAAAATTTCCACCGGCGTTAACCACTGTTTACCTAATTGAGTCCATTTTTGAGCGAGCGTTTCGGTGTATTCCTCTTTGTCTGCCATCAAATGAAAAGGCAGTGAGGCTTCCCCGCTATCAACACCAATTTTCCCAATCGGAGACTGTCCGTTTTGATTGAAATACCCTGTCGACTTGTCGTACAAGCATCTGCGCAAATAGTCTCTCAATAACTCGCCCCTGTTTGCCTCGTTTAATTCTCTCGTCGTCGTCGTCGTCGTTCTCGTCGTCGTTGTTTTCCTCTTCGCGTTGTTTTCTTTTCGTGTTGTCGTCGTTACGTTTTGATGACTATTAGAGGCCATGAATTTCCTCGTTAAGTATCGAACGCGTTTGGAGACGCGCAGCAGCAGCATCTCCTTCGGTTTTTCTCTTTCTCTGAATGCGCGGGCTACCGCATGGCTTCGAATACTTCTTCTTCTTTTGTGAAGTTGTTGTTACGTATTAGGTGATTTCTAATGTTTATGAGGAATATCGCAAAGGACGAAGAAGAGAAAAGGTGAGAAAATGGTTTCATCGTTTCAAGCTTTCAACTATGGTTTTACGTACTACAACTTACTTCTCCTTAAGTCTATTTTTGCTACGGTTTCTAAATGAACTTCATCCGGGCCATCGGCAATACGGAGCGTTCGCGCGCCGGCGTATAATCGAGCTAAAGGTGAATCTTGACTCACGCCTTCTCCGCCAAAGAGTTGGATGCACCGATCGATAACCGAACACGCCACGTTGGGAGCAGAAATTTTACACGCCGCCACTGCACTTCTCGCGCGCGAATCTTTTATGCCTAGCTGATCCAAAACGTGCGCTGCATACAAAGTGAGTAAGCGTGCTCCATCTACTTCAACTCTACAATTTCCTAATACGTTCAGAACGTTTGAGTTTTCGGATAACGGTTTACCAAACGCGACTCGAGATTTCACACGGGCATAGGTGACGTCTAAACTTCGTTCGGCCATACCTACCAAGCGCATGCAATGATGTAATCGTCCAGGTCCTAAACGACCTTGCGCAATGGCGAATCCAGCACCTTCGCGTGCTAAGAGAGATTCCTTTACATCGACGACAACATTATCGAATATGACCTCGGCGTGACCGTGTGGAGCGTCATCATAACCAAAGACTAAAAGCGGACGAACGACTTTCACTTTATGATTGTTTAGCATTGGAACGAGAACCATGGACTGCTGCTCGTGTTGCGGACCCGTTGTTTTTGTCTTGCCCATAAATATAGCAATCGCACACCTCGGATCGCACGCACCGCTCGTCCACCATTTTCGACCATTCACGACGTATTGCGTGCCGTTCGTGCTTTTCGCAATGGAACTTTCAATGTTCGTGGCATCTGAGGACGCTACCGCTGGTTCAGTCATTGCAAAGCACGACCGGATATCGCCCATTAAAAGCGGTAACAACCACCTCTCTTGTTGCTCTTTCGTTCCATAGCGCAACAACACCTCCATGTTCCCGGTATCTGGCGCCGAACAGTTGAAAATTTCAGACGCCCAGGGGACTTTACCCATCTCCCGGGCCAAATGCGCGTATTCCAAGTTTGTCAGACCCGGTCCTTTGTACAACGCTTCGTCGTTGCCGCGAGCATTTGTAATCTTAATTAACGCTGCCGAATCTAAGGGCAACCACAGGTTCCACAATCCTTTTGCCTTCGCTTTCTTCTTCAATTCCTCCATTAGGGGATGCACAGACCATCGCTCGTTTGTCGTCGCATGTCTTTCAAAAACTTCCTCGGCATCGTACACGTGCTCACTCATAAACGCTCTGAGTTTTTCTAACAACATCATGCACTTTTCACTAGGTTCATAACCACCTTTAATCTCTTGCCTTGGAACTTTTGAAGCACCTCCTTGGACGACTACAACGTACGCGCGTTTGGCGAAGACTTCTACCAACGAACCCGCCTGTCGTGCGTTTCTAGAAGACGCATTTCCGGCGACCGCTCGGGCACGAACACCGGCTAAAATAGCCATGCCACGAAACATTGACAAGGCAACGTAGAACTTCCACTTTGAGCTTCCGCAGATATTCGGTAAACGCGCGTGTTGCGCCCAGATATTGCAGTATTGCTTCTCGGTAGGTACTCCTGCCGGCACTTGATTCGAATCGCCGAAGGAAGGATAAAACTCTAATCCGGGAGGTAAATAATATGGTAAGCAATTATACGCCACGTCCGCGTGCGGACAACCAACGGTAGACAATTCCCAATCTAGTACCGCGAGAACATCATCCGATCGTTCGTCATAGATCAAATTATCTAAACGATAATCGCCGTGGATTATTCGGTCGCTCACTTCCTCGCCGTCCTTGGGACAATTCGCATCCAACCACGCGACTAACTTCATGACGACTTCTTTTTCCGGTGTTTCTACCAACTTATTCGTAATACTTTTTTCGTATTGTCCGAACCATCTTTTCAGCGTTCGTCTCGAGTAACTTCCACTGGAGATGTTTCCGAAGGAAGTCAATCCCAGCTCGCGAATGTCGAACGAGTGCAAAGCGCCTAACGTTTTCGCCATGTTTTCGTATATTCTTGTCTTCCGTTCCTCTCTCGTAATGACTGGTAATTTCGGTTGTAAATATATCGTGCCTTGCACAAAGTCCATGATATAAAACGGCGTGCCTAAAATTGAACTATCTTCGCACAACAGAATCATCCTCGGGACTGGAAAGTTGGGGTGTTTTCTCTTCAACGCAAGCTGTACCTGAAATTCTCTCTCCACCGCGTGTGCGCTCGATAAAATATTCCCACCCGGTTTCTTCCGCAAAACGTATGATTTCAACGTCCCATCTGTCATTTCAACGAGCAATTTGTACGTCGGATTCGATTGACCGTGACTGAACTGCGAAAGCTTTCGGATTGTTTTTATCCGTCGTCCAAATTCCTCGTCACCGCCTCTTTTTCTTTCCTGTCGCAAATAGTTCAGAAGACGTTTCTTCTCTCGCTCCATGTTGTTCTCGTTCTTCTGAACGTGAGAATCGTTCGGAACCTCCACGGTGGCAAAGTCAGTGCGGACAGACATCTCGTGTTGCTGCTGCTACTGCTGCTCCGTTTTTAGGTTGTTGTGCGCTTGTCTGAGAGAGGGAAAAAGAGTAGAGAAATGGAAGGGGTGATGAAAAACAAAAAACAAGAGGAGTGCGTCTTCAAAGCGGCGTTGCGGCAACGCGCACGTGTCATTGCAATGAGCTTTTAGGATGGCATATGGTACGTGATATTATTAATTATTAAGCTGCTCTGTTCTCATCTTCCTAAATACTTATTCTTCGGTGAAGAAGGTGTATGCCAGACCGCCGAGAAGTGTTGCTATCGGCAAACCTCCGAAAAACCCACTATTGTTCTTTTTTGCCTTGGTCGTTGCGGGTGACTTTTTGTTCGCCGCGGCGGGTCGCTTCGTCTCTTTCTTACTCGCAGCCTCTTTCTTTTGTTTAAAAGTGGTTGGCTTCGCCGCCGTGTTTGCCGGCGCAGCAGCTTTCTTTGCCGGTGCACTTGTGGCCTTTTTCGCAGGCGCAGCTACCGTCTTCTTTGCCGCCGGTGCGGCCTTGACTACATTAGCCGTTTTCTTCGGAGCAGATGCTACTTTTGCCGCCTGCTTCGCCGGTGATGTTGCAGATGCAGCTGCTTTCTTAGATGGTGCCGGCGCCGCCGCCGACGCTCCTTGCTTCTTCTCTTTGAACGTCGTCGACTTTATCTTCGGCGCGGCGGTTGGCGCTGCCGCTTTCACGGCCGGCGCTTTCTTAAATGTCGGTTTGTACGTCAACGCGGCAGGCTTCGATGATTTTTTCACCACAGTCTTGGCAGAAGATGTCGAAACTTTCTTCGTCTTTGTCTTCTTTGCGGAAGTGGTTGCAGTCGCTTGGCGTTTCGCGGCGGGAGTAGTCGCGGTTGATTTCTTCTTCGCCGCCGCGGTAGCAGGTGAAGCAGGTGAAGATTTCTTTTTCGGAGCACCAACTGATCGCTTTTTCGTGGCCACCGTCCTTTGACTCTTGGCGCTTCCTTTACTTTTCGCACTCGCCGTTGATTTCTTCGCCGCGAGTTTTGCCGCTCGCTTTTCTTTGAACGTCTTCGGCTCCAATTCTTTGGCCTCGATTTCCGCCTTGAGCCTATTTTTCGGAATCGGCGACGCTTTCAATCGTTGCACGCGGAACGCCTGTTCTTTTCGCGCAGCAATGACTTCTCTCTCCGCTCGCTTCTTCTTCTCGGCGAGAGCGACGGCTTCTCTTTCCGCTTTTTCGCTCGCTAACTGCTCCTGTTTCTTCGCTTGCTCGGCGCGCGCGCGTTGCGCTTGCTCCTCTTTCTTTCGCTGTTTCTCCAAGTCAGCCTCGGTCGGTTTCGTTTCGACCGGAGTTGCTTCGGACGCAGGAGTTGGTGCATCTACCGCCGGTGCGCTGCTCGGTTCCGCGACAGCAGCACTACTCTCGCCCTTCAACTCCGGCGCCTTTTCGCCTCCACCGACTTGTTGCGCAGCGTCGTATTGTGCTTCAACACTCGTCGGAGCAGCATCGACGGCTACTTCGTCCGCGTACGCGAGAATATTCGAGGAGGAGGAAGCAAACATTGAAGACGCAAAGATAACCGCGCTCGTTGCCGCGGCCATTCCCTTCATGTGACTCTCCTCGCTCGTCTTCGTCTTCTCTCCGTCTCGACGAGAAGAAGCGAATGCGGCGATACGTCGTCGATTGGTAGTAATCTTTTTCGTCACAACATCATTGTTCTTCTTCTTCGAAGACAAGACGGACGTATTCGTTGCGCCGTGGTGATATTGCGCGTGCAACATTTTGATCGACCTCGTTCGTTCTGCGTGTGGACCTGTATGTACTTTTAAGTAGAAAGGTATTTATATATTATGTGTGATGAGAGCACAAACACGTGTAATCTTTTTCTTCTTTTTGACGAGCAGACGAGTGGTGGTGACAGAGTCATCACTGATCAGACAGAGGGCGTTTTTGGTTGCTTTTCGGGTTGTTGTTCACATTTCCCTTCTTTTTTCAGTCCTTCCTTCTCTTTTCCCAAACCACCAAAAAGACTCTTAAAAGTACACTTTGTTGTTAGTCTACCTCTCCTCCTTTCTTCTTCTTCTTAATATTCTTATCATGATTAAAAGTATTATTGGTCGGATGATCAAAATACACCTCTCCTCTCAATCCTTTCCCGCTCACGAGCCTCGCTCTCGCTTCCGCGATCCTCTCCTCCTCTTCTTTTCTGCTCGCCAACGTCGCCCTCAGCGAGACGTAGGAAACGTTCAGAATGAACAAACCGAAAATCATCCCGTACGCGGTGTGTTTTGACGGCGGTTTCCCTCCTTTTTTAAGAATGTACGACGTTAACGAGGATAACATTCTTCTCTGTTATTATTGTTTTTCGGTGTTGTCGCGATAAATTTATTATTATTGTTTAACTACTACTACTCTCGTCGTACTCCCACCGAGAACAACTCGTGAATCTAGATGGGTTCATTTTTCGCCCCAACACTGCGTGCATCTTTTTTTGTCGCGTGTTTGTTCTTTCAAAAAGAATTCTTCCAACACCAAAAAACGAAACGCACAAAAACACATTTTTAATCAAACACTCGTTATATATTGTCGTCTTCGTCGTCGTCGTCCGTGCGCTTTTGGGGTCACAGAGGGACAACGCTAGAAGAGATATATAATAATAACAGTGATAATGAGTGGTGGTATCTCCCCGACGTATTCCTCCTCTTCCTCCTCTCCAGGAAGGACGAAACGGATGCCCATGCGCAGTCCACACGCGTTTTCGGCAAACTCGGACGCGACTTTACCTCTCGTTTTCGCGAACGTCGGTTTGATCTTATTCGTCGTCGCCGGAGTGTTTTATATCAAAGAGGATTGGGATCGGTTTTCGCTGTTGTGCGTGTTAGGCTACGCGTCTATTATAATTGGATTGATACTACCGGAACTCTTAGCAGCAGATGTTGACAAAGGAGGCAGAACGACCTTCCATCCAACTGGAACGAGAGAAATCGACGATAAAATAGAAAAGGGCATCCGAGAGAGAAAGTGGATACAATTCTGGGGTACTGTTATGATGATTGTGGGGATATTTCTAGGTATTGTTGGTAGTTTGTTGTATTCGCCAACCATCGTTAGCGTATTATCCAGTAAGATGATACCGTTGATCGACGAAGCCAATCTGGTTTGGGCGATTTCGTTTCTCATCTTCCCCGTGGGATTCGGGTTGTTGACGTACGATAAGTTGATGACGCTTCAGTCGCTGGCAGATGAAGGCTTGGATGACGAAGCGTCCGTGACAATTTGGCATCCGCAAATGCGCGTATTTCTGTGGACGGAAATATGTTTGATTCTCTTTGCCATCGCTGGCGTAGTGGTGGTCTCCTTGCCAAACGCGCTCGGAGAAGCCTTCGGCTTGTTTCTCTTCGCCCTGGGCGCGTTGATAAAAGTTTGCTTATTGTTTTACGAGTTACGTGGTTAGAAAAAGTAGCAATAGTATTAGTTGTACCACGGTAGCATTCTTTTAGCTTTTGTATCAGTAGTAGATCTAAATGATGTATCATTAAATAAGCAGGTTTGTTTCTATAATCTAATCGTCTATGAAGAAATCGACGCTTTTTCTCGTCCTCTTTGTCAGTACTTCTGGGCCGTCGTCGAGTATTAATATCGTGTGCTCGTACTGCGCCGAGTTCTTCCCGTCCGAAGTGACTGCTGTCCACCCGTCTTTCCAATGCTTAGCAGTTCGAGTACCTGCACAAAACATTGGTTCTATAGTGAACGTTTGACCGCGCTTCATAAAACCGACCGCCTTGTTCGGCGCATAATGAGGAATCGTCGGCGCACAGTGAAACAACTTCCCAATACCATGGCCGCAATAGTGCTTCACGCTCGTCCATTTTTCGCTTTCAACGGCTTCATTCTGAACGAGCTCACCTATGGTTCGAAACCGCTTCCCTGGACGACACGAATCGATGGCTTTTTCGAGCGCACTTAGCGTAGCGCCCAACAATCGTTTGTTTTCCTCCAATTTCGCTCTATCTTTAGTCTTCGCGCATCCGACGATGAACGTCTCCGAGAGGTCTCCGTGATAACCATTCAAGCACACGGTGACGTCTAAATTGATTAAATCCCCCGGTTCTAGTTTTCTTCTATCTGGAATGCCATGACACACGACTTCGTTTATGCTCGTGCATATGGATTTTGGAAAACCCATGTAATTCAGTGGACTCGGATAAGCGCCGTTTTGAAGGCACACCGTGTGACATATTCGATCGAGTTCATCCGTTTCAACTCCAACGCGCAAATGCGAGGCGACCGTATCGAGAACAAAACGTGCCAACGAGCACGCGCGTTTCATTTTCATAATTTGTTCGGTCGTTTTGACTTCAACTGTCGTTTGTAATCGCGACGATTGTTCTTCTTCCGGCCAAGAAGTTTGCGCATAATCGGGAGGCTGCAACCCAACTGGGATTGCAGATGTCGCGGTAACGCGAGATGGGCGCAGCTTCCCCGTGTAAGTAAAATCTGGAAGATCCTTGCTTCTTTTTGTGCCCCCCTGGACTTCAAATCCTTCTTCTTCATCATCGCATTCGTTTCTCCACCACTCCATCGTTTTTCTATCAAACTCTCGCCATCGTATTTCTTCCTCTATGGGCTTTTCAAGCGCTTCGCGCTGTATGCGAACTCGTTCTTCGTGCTCGTATTTCCATTCCTTCGATGTTATGTGTAAGTGCGCGGGAGCTTTGCTCAGACACCGAATTGCGCGAGTATCTCCTTCCGCTTCTTCTCTACCTTTTTCTTCGTCGGTGGTTGTGTCGCTCGACCACGAGAGCGAGTCCTCTTCCTCTTCCTCTGGCTCGGAATCGTCGCTCGACATGTCTTCGCCTTCATTCTCCTCCAGTTCATCCCTGTCGCCGGTGTCTAAGTTAAAGACGACAAGCCCTGTTACGTGTACGGCAAAATCAAAATCTTCGTCTTTATCGCCTTCACCCTCTCTGGAAATGCTCAGACGAACGTCGTCGCTAAATTCGCAGTTCAATGCGACACTCTCAACTTTGCCGATGATAAACGACGCCAACACTTGCGAAGGTTCATGCTTCATCCGTGACTTTAATTGTACGACGCATCCAAGAGGAAGCGTTTTTGAAGATGTAAAAACGATGGTCGCGCGTTGAAGTAGAACCAATGGAGTAAACGAACTCGCTCGAAAATATTCCGCGCGTCCTTCTTTTAACTCGAGCCCGAAAAACGCAGACATGATAATATTTATTCTTTCTTCTTCAATTCAGGAATGACGTCTCCGGTATTAATAGCGCTACTGCTGATGCTACTCGTTGGATTATTCAGGCTCCACCTGGCCCATCGTTGGAAGTTGTACATTTGCACGCACTCGTTTGTCGCGTGACAGGCGAATAAAATGTAGTTCCTCGGCTCAACTCGCCAAGCAAAACGCATGAACAAAGCGGAGTAAAGACATAAGGTCCCCGTCATCGGTCCGGAGACTAACTCTTCCGGTTTTTGCGTGTCTACGAGTCCCTGTTTATTTGTGTTCGTATAATATGCGTAAGCGGATAACGAGTTATATGCGTGAGTTTGTGTTACGATGAAGAGAGAGAGAGAGAGAGAGATAACGAGAAAATCCCGAGTTGAAAACACAACTCATCTACTTTATCGAAAAGAGAAAAGAGTCGGCCAAAACGTACCGCGGCAACGAATCCCCAGTTCGCAACTGGTCCCCAGAAGTGCGTCGTTTTCGGCCCAGTCGGAGAGTTCACCCATCGAGCGAACGCCGAAGAAGACATTAATTTATATTTTTTTACTCTGAAATTTATGCGGTGTGTGGTGGCTGAGTGGGTTTGGAAATTGTGAGAGTGGTTTCTCCTCACAAAAAAAAAGAAAAGAAATTCTTCTCTTTCTCCTCTCTGATAAAAACATTGGAGTCGATGCCTGTTCCTCTTCTTCCTCTTCCTCCTCTTCCTCCTCCTCCTCTTGGAGACGAAGAAGGAGAAGAATTAGAGGAGAAGGAGAGAGAAGGAGGAGAAGAATTATTAGAGATTGGAGGAATTGAGAACGCGTACACGAACGAGTACGACACGAGAACGTCGCCGAGTTCGTGCGATTGGTCCGAGGAAAATATCCTCGCCGTCGGTTGCGATGCGGGACCGTTCGTTTTATTGATTGTGCGTTTTGTTGTTTTGAATTCTTTTCTTCTTCGTAATCAATATCACAACTCTGCTGACCTCGTCCATTCCTTTCTCTTTCTTTACGATGACAGAATCCCGCACAAATCAACGCGGAGAATACCAGTCCAACGCCGACGGGTTTGATAGACGTCGCGTGCATGAGAGAAAATCCAGACGTGCTCGTAACGAACACCGATTTTCGCTCGAACAAGACGGTGTTGCAATACGAGTGTTCGAACATCTACAGAAGGAAAGGTGGGACGATGTCGAAAGCCCCGGTAGAAGATAGAGTGAAGAAAGTGCACTGGTCACCGTTAGGTGTCGCCGTGGATGGGAGGTGTTGTTTAGCGGTGTTGACGAGAGCGAATCGAGTGGTCGTGCACGCGGCGAGTAATCGAACGGCGTTCACGTCGGCGAGCGTGACATCATCGGCGTATTTAAGTTCAGCGGAAAAGTGGCCTTTGATTCAAGACGTATCGGAAGAGTTAGCGACTTTATATAACGAGATACAATGGAAACCGTTACCATTTTCGAAAGAGGACGGCGACGAGAACGAGGATTCAAAAACATGCTGGAGAGACGCAGAAAAAGACGACGCCTGGAAATCGATAAACTGCTTTGCCGCGCCGGGTCCTCCAAAAGTCAGCGCCGATCTCAACGACACGAATATTAGAAACGAGAAAGATGATAAAAACGAGAAGAATGACACGAGCGATGTCTTAATGTTACCTCAAAGCGAAGGTAAAGAAAACGCGGACGTTAAGAAAGATGTCAAATTAGGATTAGCGCGCGTTGGACAATTGCGAAAAGGTTCGCGATGTGAAGTGAAAAGAGATTCACTCTCCTCGCCATGGTTCACGTGCACTGTACTAGCCGCGGAAACGGATATGTTTCATAGGGTGCGCGTTCAATACGACCGAAAAGGAATGGATAACGAATGGCTCGTCGTCTCCAACGTTGATAATTTAGGTGATGAATGTGTACCGTGCGGGAGCACGACCAATGCCGAGCGCTCCCAGATGAAAGTGAAACGATGGATCCGCCCGGCTGCCGCAGCGACTGAAAATGAAGTCAACATTTCCACTTGTCCGCGCGGTATCGTGATAGAAACATATATAGGACACTGTTGGCAACTCGTAGAAGTTGTTCAAAATGCTAGAATTCGATTCCAAACCAACGGTTCGGCGCATTCTGTCGTTTCGAGCGAATGTGAATTTAGAAAAGTTCGAAAATGGAAAGGCTCGAATGTAGAAAAAGCCGACGACGGATGGGAAATCATAGAAGACTTGAAAAATATTAGCTTGCCCGCACAGCAATTAGAGGAAGAAGGAAAAGAAGAAGACAAAGAGAAAGGAAAAGATGATCAAGACGCAAAGTCGCATCAGAAGGAGAAGGAACGAGATGGAGTAGCAGTGGCTGCTGCTGCGCCCGCCTTGGCAAAGAAAAAACCGGAAGCGAAGAAAGCACCACCACGAAAAGCAGAGAAGAAAACTCCGGCGACAAAGAAAAGAAAAGCAGCTGATGGTAAAGTGAAGAGCGCGAAAGATGACAGCGACTTTGAAGAAATAGACGAAGACGATGACGATGATTTCGATGTTAAAAAAGAGAAGAAGAAGCATGCGAAGAAACCTCGCAAGGCGGGCGCAGCCGTTCAAAAGAGAGTTGCCAAAAAGGCGAAGAAGGCGGACGAAGAAGCACACGATTACTCTACAATTACAGACACGCATCCAAACGGACTGCCAAATGCGACAAAAGTCTCCTTTACATCGTGCTCGTGGTCTCCGTCGTTTAAAGACGGAACGCTAGAATCCATATTAACGATAGGAACCAAGAATGGTGAATTGGTATTTTTTCGCGTCGGAACGAAAAGAGATGATGAGAGTGAAGAGCCGTTATGCCAGTTACTCGGTGTCGTTCGTGCATTTTCGACCCCGGGTGTCTGGGTATCCGCTGTGACTTGGATGCCGATGAAGGATCGAGACACCGGCGATAAGTTGTGGACGTGCGTGGCGGGAAGTTCAAGCGGCGAGGCGAAACTCTTTCTCTGTGACCCCAAGCTTTTGTGCAATCGAACGCTCAAAGTAAAAGTTCCTGAAGATTGGATCGTCCCCACCTCACACTTTGGCTTGCAAGAAACGCTCATCTTGAATGCGGACGAGGTCCCGATCACCTCGGTGAAATGTTTTCGCGACCAACACGTCGATGGACGACGTGGTTTATGTGAAGGCAATGACGTAAAAGTAATCGCTCTCGGTAAAGCGTCCGGAGAGGTGCTCGTATTTCGTTCTGATAATATTTCCTCGCGAATTCGAATGTTCAGCGAGTCTGTGCACGACATTGCTTTCCAAAGATGTGATCTCGGCCTCCGCGTTGCCATTTGTGCGGAGTCTGGAAGACGGGCAGATATTCTTTTGCAATCGAAGAAGAAGAGAAATCAAGGACAAACTTCAAACGAAGACTTCATTCGATTTGACTTTTCGGACGTTTTGAATAAAGATTTCCACACGAGCTCTGACGTATCCGCATGGGAACGGAGCACACGCTCGGGTGGCATGTGCGCATCGCCGAATAGTTTTCTAATCGCGAGAACGTTCGAAAAGTACGATTACACGCGTTTACCGTCTCTGCAGAAGATGCAAAAGATTAAAGGAAAGCGAGGTATTTTGACGTTTCATGGCGCTTCCGCTGTCGACGGTGACGTGGTGACAAAGAAAATCTTCTCACTCGCGAATGAATTTGAAGGACAATCCTTGTGGGATTGCGTTGAATTATGTTCGCGCTCGAAAACCTATTGGAATGCCGTCGCGAAATGGTCAAGTCAGGAAATGATGAATAAGAAGAGTTCTGCATCGCAACAGAAGAAGTACACTCTCGGCGCCGCGTTTGCGATGGTATCTGCTTTACTTCGAAAGAATTTGAGTCGTCAACCGTTGCTTCCCAGAAACGCAAAGAGATACGAAAATGACGACGAGAATAATAACAACGAGTTGCGAGTGCTCGTACACGTCGACCGACCCGAAATGGGGTGGGTACCAGAATCGCAACGTCTCAAACAACGACGAAGAAATGTAGTGGACGAGGAGGTGCTCTCTTTCGATTGTCAAGTGTGTGGTCCTGTACGCGATAATGACGATGGAGACAACGGCAACGACGATAAGAAAGCATTCTCGTTTCGAGCAGATTTGCGGTGCGAGACCTGTGGACTTCTGACTCATGAATCGGTCGGGAACCACTTTCGATTAAAGCCTTCCATGGTTTAATATAAGCAGGAGACTGAAAAGTTGTTCCAAATAACACAAAAACACACACGCGTTTTTTTTTCTTCAAAATTTCACGCACGCACACATGTCGCCTTCGACGAAGAAAAGAAAAAGCGACGTCGGAGGTGATGAGGATGAGGACGAGGATGTTCGAAAGTGCAACCAGTTTTTCGCGGACACGCCGGAACCGTCCAACGTGGACGTCATCAAACACTCTCTCGATGTTTATTTTTCCACACACCACGAACACCTACGAAATGGAAACAAAAAAATAGCGTTCATCACTTCCGGTGGTACCTCTGCTCCGTTGGAGAAACCACCAATGGCGGTGAGATTTTTGGACAACTTCTCCTCCGGCGCGAGAGGTGCCGCTTTGTGCGAGTATTTATCGAAAGAAGGATACTGCGTAGTCTCGTTACGACGGACCGGGTCGAAAATGCCTTTTATCCGAAAATGCGAAAAACTCTTCGCCAAAACGAAGAAGAAAAAAAATGTTCACAACGAACACGTCGATTTCCTCTCGATGTTTACCTCCACCACTAGCGATAACAATACCACCGAAATAGGAGAGGATGAAGAAAACGAGGAGGATTTGCTGTCTAAACTTAAATCTATTCAAGCCGACCGACACCGAGCGTACACCGAGCACGGCTTTCTCGAAATCGAGTTCACCACTGTCTACGAATACTTGCATTTACTTCGACTGGTTAGCGAAAAAGTGAACGCGTACGCGAACGATGTCATCATCATTCACGCGGCAGCGGTGTCCGATTTTTACATCCCTTGGTCTGAACTCGCGTCGCACAAAATCCAATCGAACGCGTTAGAAACGAGCGGTAATTTATTCGCCAACTTTTCGTCGACGCCGAAAATGTTAAAGATGTGCCGAGACGTGTGGTCGCCAAATGCGTTCTGCGTTTCCTTTAAACTCGAAACAGATGCGAGCATTATAGAACAAAAGACATTATCCGCGATGGAGAAATACAACATGCACTGCATAGTAGCGAACGAGTTAGATAAGCGGTACGACGAGGTGACACTCTTCCAAAAAGAAGAACACGAAGAAGGAAAGAAGACCGGGGCGGTCGACGCTTTGCGTTTACTTCGAGACCCGGGCGAAGAGGACATCGAGAAACAACTCGTCGACGAGTTGAAGAGAAGACACGAAGCTCACGCCGCCGCTAGAAGAAAATTAGCTTCTTAGTTTATAGCATTGATGATAGATAGAGTATGTGTTCAATATTGTGCGCCAATGCGGGACTCGCAGCATTTTCTCGCACAAAGCTTTTTTTCGAAAGAATTCGTCTTCACTTTTTTTTCTGTCAAGATTTCTGACAAGATGGACACCCAGATGGACACCGGGGGCGAAGAGAAAGGTGAAGAAGGAGAACAAGAAAGAGAAATCGAACCATCGAAAACGCTCATCAGCAACGTCTCTTTGATTAAGAAATCCGTGGAGAGTAAAGGCGAACCGCGATTCATCGCGAGCGTGTTCAGACAAGTATGTCTTATTTATTTATTCAATAGCCGAACTCTCCTCGTTGTTGTCTCTTTTGCGCGCGATCTCATTTTCATCGTCATCGTCCAAAATAACGATCTCTCTCCTTCGTCTTCTTTCTTTCTTTCTATTCATATATACTCATCATCATCATCATCTTTTCTTCCCTCATATCATCGCAGACGCACATGGTGAGAACGAAATTGACCGCAGAAGGTATCTGCGCGTTTATAGAGGCCGTCTTACCCAGCGATTCGGAATCCGCGACGACGTTGAAACAGTTTTTGAAAGCAAAGAAAACAGAGACGAAGAAAGTAAAAGAGGAGGAAGACGACGACTCTGGAGAAAAATTAAAATCCGAACTCCCAGAGACGGAAATCTATTGCTACGTCCTCGCGCTCATGCACATGATCGACGCGAAAGATGCGAATGCCATTCAATTGTCCGAGATTTGTTTGCAACGACTCTCTTCGTTCAATCGACGAACGTTGGACGCGTTTGCGGCGAAGGTGTATTTTTACTACTCGCTGGCGCACGAACGTTTCGGTAATATACGAGACGCGAGACAGACGTTGTTGGCGTTGCATAGGCAAGCCACGTCTCGGTTAGACGCGATTGGACAAGAGACGACTTTGAACCTGTTGCTGAGAAATTACGTGTCGTTGAAACAGTACGAGTTAGCGGAGCAACTTCGATCGAAAACGGTGTTGCCGAGCTCGAGGTCCTCGGCGCAACAGTGTAGATATTTGTACTACCTCGGAAGAATTCGAGCGATTCAGTTAGAATACACGGAGGCAAAAGAGTGCTTGACGCAAGCGTTGCGTAAAGCGCCGAACAACGCCGCCTGGGGGTTTAAACTCATCTTGACGAAGTGGATTTGTATCGTGCGTTTGCTTTTAGGAGAGATTCCGGAGAGAAAATTTCTTTCGAGCCCGAGCGAGATGCGCTCGAAGTTGTTGCCGTACTTTGAATTGACGAGTGCAGTGCGCGCCGGAGACTTGCACGAGTTTGCTCTCGTCGTGGAGAAACACAAAGCAACTTTTGAGAAGGATAACGTGTTCAACTTGATCACGCGATTACGACGCAACGTCATCAGAACTGGCTTAGCTAAAGTAAACGTCGCGTACTCCAAAATTTCTTTGAACGACATCGCGTTGAAATTGGGCTTACAGAAAGACGTCGACATGAATAACACTACTAGTAATAACATTAACAGCGAAGGCGCGATTGAGTGCGTGGTGGCTAAAGCCATCAGAGATGGGGCGGTAGACGCGCAGATTGACTTTGAAACGGGCATCATGACCTCGAATGAAACCAAGGACGCGTACAGCACTTCGTTACCGGGTGAAGTTTTCCATCAAAGAGTCGCGTATTGCTTGGACGTCCACAACGAGTGTCAGCGAGCGATGCGATACGCGGAAAAAGGTTCGACCAAAACGAACGAAACGAAGGAAGAGCGCATGAAGCGTTTAGAAGATGAAGAGGCGTTGCGCGAGTTTATGGAAGAGGAAGACGATTACTTCTAGTTATTAGGTTGGTTCTTAAATTCTACACCATACATTATTACCTGATAGGAACATATAAATATTCACATTCAAAACTAACAATCTTTGCCACTACCTTAATCTACAATTATTTCCTCCCTTTCTTGCCTTTCTTGCCTTTCGAGGAGACCTTATTCTTCGACTTGTCCGCTTTCTCGCCGCCGTCGCCGAGCGCTCCACCTTTCGCCGATTTTCCCGTTCCTGGTGCACCACCTTGCTTGGCTAAATCTGCAAGGTACACGTCGAAAATATCCTCTGGACTTCTCATTAACTTCGCGGACGACCCGTCCGTTCTCCCCCAGTGCATCGGTACTAACCTCGCGCACTCGATTAATATCGATCGTCTCGTGGGAAACTCTGGATTCTTCGGCGTCCCGTCTTCGTTTTTATACTCCACTCTCACCCGTCCTCGCTCCCAGAAATCTCTCGAATAACACTTATCTTCCAATTCGCACGGTAAGTTCATTCCTTTCTCTATGGCTTCTTTAATCTCGAACGGATACGGTCGATCGCAACACAACTCTTTCTTCAACTTTCTCCCTTGTTTCACCGTTTTGTTCTCGTCGATGTACGGCGCGTAGATGCACATTCTCGTGTCGTGTTTCCACGTAAATCCTCCTGATCCTCCTCCTATGTTCGCCGGGGAGAACGGGTCGTTACTCTCGTCATCGTCTTCGGTAATCTCTGATATTTGTGCGCTTTCTTTCACCGTCGTCTTTTTCTTCTTCGGTCCTCCTCCTCCTCCCAGAGGGTCAAACGCTTGCGCCATTTCTTTTTTTTTTGTGAGGGACAGCCCCTGTGCAGAAAAAGAAGGGAAATGAACTCGAGAAAAGAAAAAAAGCTCCTCCTCAAAACAACTTCCTCACACCAAAATACTATAATTTTCCCACCTTAGTAGCTCTCATCAAATCATCAGTAAATGGGTTTCATCGCATCACCGTTCCGCTCCTCGCGAAGTTACGCTCAATTCAAGGGAGACGAAAGCACTGACGCGTCGTTAATAATGAAATCACCGGAACCATCGTCGTCATCTGCGGTTTCAGAGGAGGAGAAGACACCGACGCAAACATCATCATCATCGAGTAAAATTGCGTTTCCCGAAGATTCCATGCGAACGCCTTCACCGGAAGAACCGTCATCATCTAGCAATAACAATAACAATAACAACGCGAATGGGCGGAAAGCGCTCGGTGAAATGACCAACGACGTGTCCATGACGCCTTTGTCGGCGAAACTGAAAAACTTAAAGTACGTTTTATCCTATCCAACGAGACATTTTTGAAATGTTCTGACTGTGCGTTTGTTCCCCTCTCTCTCTCAATCTCTCTCTAAAAAAAAACAGATTTAGCAGTCCTACGGACCATCACATGTCACCGGCGACGAAGTTTGTGAATAGAAAAGCGCATCACACGAAGAAAGATAAAAGCGCGGGTAGTTTCGGTCAGGGGAGAATCGCGTTAGGCTTGGGAAGAGGGAAATTCATGACGACGAAGAGAGCCGCTCCTTCTCGGTTCGCCACAAGCAACGAAGGAGGGAGCTTGACCGAGAACCAATAATTTGAGAACACGCTTTAAAAATCATCATCACCCAAGCAAGTCTCAAAAGTCACATAAACTTTAAACTCAATCTGATACTAATTTTGTAACATCTATATCTATATTTATCTATCATACTTTACTGATGTACATCTCCGTCCGCGAGTTCGACCAGAGAGAGAAAATCTTGCGAAACGCGCAACAACGGAGCGTCCAACAACTGAAAAGTGAACTTCATCGGTCGCTTGTTCGCTTCGTAGTTCAACGCTTTCAATCGTCCACAGTACGTGTACGTCTCTCCCTCCATTCGACAGAATAAATGTACGGGCCATTTCGGAAACGACTTTTCCGCCTCTTCGCCTTCCTCCAAAGCTTTGTTCTTTGTCTCCTCGCACGAAACTTCCTTCTTGGACATGGTGCTCAAAATCGTCCGTATTGGCGAACTCTCCTCGTCCTGTCTCGGTTGGGCGAACCACGTGATGCACCCACCACAGTTTGTAAACACGTTATCGTAGGAATTTCCATACTTGTCTCCAACATTTACGTACAAAACGACGCAATTCCTCCACTCTTGTATCCCTGACATTTTCGAAAATTTCGGGTGCGCAATCGGCGACAGCTCGTGCACCACCGCCGCTTTCAACCCGCCATCGTTTGTTTCTATTCTGTGGCCGAGAAACTCCGAGTATATGTGTTTCAACTTTGCATTCAACGCTTTCAGGGACTGCGGAGAGGATGGCGGTTGACTTTTTTTATCAATGCTCTTTTTCTGCTTCTTCAACTCTTCTTCCGACTCTGAACTCTTCCTTTTTTTACCAACAGCGCTGTTGAAACTCTTCCTGTTCTTCGTACCATCCCCCAAGTCTTCGTTCAACTCGAAAGTGGTATAAATTGGTGCCGGTAACTTTCGAATCCGTCCCGACCGTCTCACGTCTTCCAAGTTAATCTCTCGTTTGATCTTCTTCTTTGTCTTCGTCTTCGTCGTTCTCTCCCCGTCTTCGTCGTCTGAATCGTCTTTGCTCCCCATCCTCACCATCATGTGTTGATGTAACGGATTATTAGCTATGAGTTTTGCTAATATCGCTTTGTTCCTGGCCACGCGCTCGTCGCGTTTGATTTCATACGGCGTTAATGCTCCCGCGCTACTCATTATTATTATTATTATTAGTAGTAGTAGTAGTAGTAGTAGTATCGCGCTATTTTAAGTGAACAAACAGAAGAAATCTTCTTTCTTTTGTCTTTCATGTCTTTCTTCAATGCTTCATTTTTTCTTCGCGCAACAACATACAAAAAGAAGAAGAAGAAGAAGAAGAAGAAGAAGGAGTATGAGTTCAGCGCGCGCAGCATTCCACCGCGGCGCGTTAGTGACATCAACCACGAGAAGAAGAAGACAACGTAAACAAGTTGCGTTCGAAATAACTGCCGGCGCGTTTAGCGCCCCGACGCACTCGTTCGACGCCCCAGGGAATTTCCGGGAGAATTTATCCGTCGGTTTATCCGTCGGTATCGTTCTGAAAGAGGATCAAGGGACAGATGCAATCGTATATGGGAAAATAAGTGATTTCCTGACGAACAGTAAACGACATCCGAGAGGGATTAAAGTTCGATTGGAAGATGGGAGCATTGGACGCGTGTGTGAGATTGGCGGAGGAGGAGGCGAAAAGGAAGAAGAAAAAGAAGCCTCTGGTGTTGCGCACGCGAAGAAAGAAGGTTCATCGGACGAAAGCGAAGATATCGATGACGACGACGACGAAGAAGAAGAAACAGAAACAGAAACAGAAGAACAATCGAACGTCGTGTACGTGCGCGGCTTGCCGAAGAACGAGGAGGATATCGAGAAAGTCAAAGAGGCGATATTAGCGATGGTTTTAAACAACGATAATAATAACAGCGGGATAGGAAAAGACGACATAGTTTCCGTGAAGATTCCAAAACGGTCCGGCACTCGGGCCATTCAAGGGTTTGGTTTCATAGAGTGTAAAGATATCGAAACAGCGTCGAATGTTATTCGCGAGTTGAACGGCCAAAGTTTAGAAATAGTACAATCGAAGAGCGCCGATGAGGAGGACGACGATAGTAGTAGCAGCAGCAGTAGCAGTAGTAGTAACAGTAGTAACAACCATAGCGAGACTACTGCGATGAAATTGTCTGCTTCGTTTTCGGTGAACAAGAAGAAAACGACAAATTTGGAGAATGACACCGACGAAAGTAAAAGGAAGGGTAAGAAATCGAAACCAACGAAAGCGGAGAAGGAACGTCTCGAACACGAGAAAAGAGAACAACAAATAATCGAAGCTCGAAAAGCTATGGAAGAAGACGCGTTGAAACTTCTCGAACGACAAAGAAGAGAGAAAGAACGTAAAGAGAAGGAAATCCAAGCGAAGTTGGAAAAAGAAGAAGTCGCTCGTCAGGCGAAGGAGAAGAGGACGATGGAACTTTTGCTCAAACGCAAAGAGGCGCAAGACAGAAATCGAGCGAAAGTGCAAGCCGAACAAGAACGCCTAGACCGAATCGACCAAGAAGCGAAAGCTTTGGGAGATATTGCCATAGACGAGAGTTGGTTGATGGAGATGGAGGAAATTAAAGCCAAGATTAGCGCGTTGAAATAGTTTTATTATTTTTATTAGGTGGAGAAGCTGCTTTGTGTTTTTTCCAAAATGCCCAAATTTCGAGCTAAAAAATCAGACGCGCGAGAATACGCATTAAACGATCAAAAATACTCAAATCAACGCGTAGTTCGCGTTCTCGATGTTATTACGTGCACTTCGAGCGCTTTCCCAGTCGCATTCATCCAGAAATGGTAAAATGGAGAAATTTATGCCCAAATGCCCAAATCCAAGAATTATACTGCGAGTCTCCCCCTGATGAAGAAAGACTCTCTCAAAAGTTGTTTGTGGGTGCAGGCTTTTGGCCGAGAGCCAATCAAAATCGTGTTTGTTCTGAGAGATATTATTTCACACATCAATCTCTGAAAAGATCTCAACGACCCCCCGCGCGATACCTTTTACACTCCTCACAAAGAGAATACACACACACACACAAATATACGTAAGATGCAATCGATCATCGCTTCCAACAGCGTTTTCGCGACGCGCTCGATCAGCGTCAAGCGATCTACAAACTCCTTGAGAAGAACAACCTTTGTGGGGAAACAATTCAAAACGTCCACCGTGTCGGTTCAAAAATCGAACGCGAGAGTGAACGCGACGACGAGAAGCGACGAAGTTCAAGATAAATTGAAGGAACTCACGGGGACATTGAGCGAGAAATGGGATGATACGGAAGAGAAGCCAGCTGCGGTGGCGTTGGGTGTCTTTGGTCTTGTCGGCTTGATCGCCGCCGATGGTGTGTTGCACAACATCGAAGGCCTCCCGTTGATTCCGAATTTGTTCGAACTCATCGGCATAGTCTTCTCTGGGTTCTTCATCTATCAAAACTTGTTGTTTAAACCGGACAGACAGGCGTTCAAGGAGAAAGTGTCGAAGACCTTTGACGATATTTTGTAAACAAGGAGAAGAAGAATAAAAAGAACAAGAACAACAGTTAAAAGAAGGTCGCATATTATTTAAATTTAGAGAACTTGGCTCGAACGTACAAAATTCTTTCTGAATGTATTTTAATAAAAGAAGAATAAAAGTTACGGGGTGTACCTAGGTACCAGTAAGTATATATGTATGTGTGTTATCGCCATTGTATCACGCTTTATGTTACAATAGCAAACGCTCCCTAAATTCGTTACTTTATTTTATTCTTAGTCTAAACTTTACGCCTTCAACGTGCCGTACGTCTTCGCCTTCTCCTCCGCAGTCTGGAATCTACCGTGGCCCATCTTACTCGAAGTATCGATGAATTTGAGCGTGATCTTCTCGGTCGCAACACGTCTAGTTTGCTTGAACAAGGACTGCCTCAACGTAATGAGTCTTTTTCTCGGGCCAATGACCGCACCCTTGATCATAACGTAATCGTTCTTGACGATACCGTAGTGACCAAAGCCACCCATCGGGGTGATTTCCTTCTCAGTCGGGTCGTGGTCAGTGTTCGCGCCGAACGAAGCTTCGTCCGCTTTACCAATCTTGTAAATCTTCTTGTTGATTTCCGTTCTGTGGTGATAACCGTGTTGACCTGGACGGGCGACAGAGTACGCGACTCTCGCCGGGTGCCAAGAACCGATGCACGCAACCTTACGCAAACCTCTGTGAGTCTTACGCGGCAAACGAGTGACGCCCCAACGGGTGATGACACCTTCGAAACCTTTACCCTTGGTGACGGCGATGACGTCAATCATTTCGTCTTGTTGGAAGACGGCATCAACTGGCACGGCCTTCTCAAAAAACTTGAAACCAAAGTCAACCTTGTCCGCGACGGAGCCACCGTTGATTTGAATTTCCATCATGTGCGCCTTCTTTTGCTTCAAGTTCTTCACTTTTCTAACTTGCGTGTGCGCGATAACTCTGACGACGTCGCATGACTTTTTCAACGCTTCCAAATCTTGTTCGATGGAGCCGTTCGAGTACTTCTTCGCGTACTTTTGGAACGCCTTCTTCTTGGACTTGAACCAGTTCTTGTAGAATCGACGCTTGATCTCGTCGGACAAGTGCTCCGCCCACACCGTCTTGACGCCTCTCAAGCCTTGCGGCGTTCTTCTGTAGCCAACGAGACCGACGACAATCATTTGCGGGCACTCAACAATAGTCACCGCTTCGCACGTTTCCTTCTTGTGCAATTTGGAACCAGGCTTGTCCACATCTCTGACGATGTGCGTCATGCCGGCTTTGAAACCCATAAAGGCAGTAAAGTGCGGCGGCTTTGACGCATCATCCTTCGGAAAGGACTTCACTTTACCTCTGGAGCGCTGGGATCGCTTCTTCGGCAAAAAACCCAAGTGACCAAGACGGGGATCTGTTGTTTAAATTCGGAAGGAGAGCGAAAGAGGGAGAAATGTCAGTAAGAGGGCTTCAACTTTTACTCAAAAGCAATTTCGGAACGGAGCGCAAACCATAGCCTTTTCTATGCTTTTCACGCGTTGTCGCGAAACATTCGCGCAAAAAAACGCATTCTTCACGAATTACTTCGCTCGCGAAACGTTTCTTCCGCTCGCAAACATCACGAATGGCGCGTGAACGAAAGACCGAAATTTCGACTCAAAAGCCCTCCCAAGGAGGAAAGGAAAGCTCAAAAATGCGCGCGTAACAAAGAGAGAGTTGAATCGACATCGCGCGAAAGAGTCGTCTCCCAATAATTGCGCGAAACGAGCGATAAAAGGAGCAAAGAATCTAGGTATGGAGCTATCACTCACGTTCAAACTTTCTGTGAGACATATTGTTTGTGTGTGTGTTCCTACCGCACAAATTTTTGTGAAGTCTTGAAATTGAGAAAGTCCACACAGCTGACAGCTGCCATTTTGCCAACTCTCTCTGCTCTTCTTTTTCATTTTTTTCACTTTCTCTCTTTGCTCTCTTGTCTTCTCTTTCCGAAAAAAACTTTAAAGTGCATCAAAACAAAAGAAGTACGCGCACGGCGTGCGCATCAAAAGAGAGAGAGAGAGAGAGAATGGACGGTGCATCTTCCTCTTCTTCCTCCTCGTCTGATGATGACGATACTGTCGGGGCTGGCGGCGGCGACAAGAGTCTCGGCAGGAAGAAGAAAAAGAAAACGGGTTTGCAAACATCCGAGTTGCTCTCAAAAACGGGAATGAGCTTCGATACGTCTCAGTTTTTAGACGTGGAGAGGAGAAAGGAAATGATTGAGAGAGGGAAAAAAGACGCGATGGAAGATGTTGTGAGATCGATTCGATTTGGCGGTGGTGGTGGTGGTGGTGGCGGTGGAGTTGACGGGGCTGACGTTGCAAAAAATAAGGAACGACGAACGGTATCGAAAACGATGTCTTTATTTACCGTTGAAGAGCACTTGCGTATCGTCGCGCAACCCGCGGTGCGGAACTTTTGCATGCATATTTTAGCTCTGACGGAGTGCAGAATCGACGAAGCGACGTGTGAAGACGTGCAGAAATTACTCGACTCTCTGCAGAAAGAATTCGGTGGTAGTAACAAGGCGAATATTGAAGCGCTGTGCGACGCCATGGAGAGTAAACTGTTCGAGTTGAGCAAGACGTTGGTGAGCGGTTGGAGAGGCAAGGCGATCTTTTCTGGGATAGAAGACGGCAATGGCGACGACAATAACATCAATAGTAATAATAATAGTACGGATTTAGAGGCAATTTTGGATTACTTAATTGCGACGACGTGCCACGAGTGCATAGAAAACGTGTGCGTGAAACTCGACGAAGAGACCAATATCGACATCGTAGTGTTTCCGAGACTTGTTCGGTTCGCGAGGAATTCAGCGTTGAAACTCGGAGGAGAGACAAATCCATACTCGCACGAGTTGAATAGATTTTCGGAAAAAGTATCTCAAGCTTTGAAGCGAGGATTGGCGACGATTGAAATTAGCGAAGTGATTGAAAATGAGTTGCCAGCGGTGTTGCGAGCGTACAACTTGCGATTTCTGAGAGATTTGAAGAAGAACAAGCATTTGAGAATAAGCACCACTGGTAATGCTAATGGTAGTAGTTCTCATGGAAATACCACTAGTCATTTTAGCAACGATAGCAATAGAAGGAGAACATTTACGGGTGCGCACGGCTCGCTCTCGCTTAACGATGTGGCGTCGTTACCGTCGCAGTCGCCAGAGAAGCGGAAGAAAAACAAGAATAGTGGCGGAGGAGGTGGATACTTTTTTGGTCTCGTCGGTGGTGGAACAGACACAAACACCAGCAAAAATAGGAAGCGGCAACGTAGAGAAGAAAAAAAGAAAGCTTTTGAGACCGTCCGAAGTCAAAAAACGGCGCTGGATGCGCAAGACGCTTTACTCATCTCTTGGATTCGTTCGGCGTTGGAGGTTCGTGAGGATTTCTTTGACGAAGATGATTCAGATTCTTCTGACGATGACGACGATAGCGACGATGGTGTCCGTGGTAGCAGCGCAGCGCCGTCGACAGCACCATCGTCGTCCGTGGCGATTCGGAGCGGATTGGTGCTCACCGGGTCCCAAGTCGTCAAGGACTGGCAACGTGAGGATGGCTTCACTTTGAAAAGGCGATGTCGAACTTCAAAACCAGATTTTTTATCGAAAGATGGCGACCCGGTCGACGAAGACGATGATACGGACATTTGGACGACGGAAAATTTATCCACGGGCCCGTTTCAAGCGCACTTCACGCGAGCGCTTTCCAGCTTAGAGAACGCTTTGCGAAGAGCGAAAACGTGTAAGACAGAGGCAACTTCCGTGGCTTCGGCGGCGAGGGTGATATTGGCGGCTTCCAGAACAGCTCGCGGTGGCGAAGAATTGGAGTTATGCACGAGTTTGTTCGGTGATCCGCCGTACTTCGCCGTTTTAGGTCTCAATTCGAGAGAATACGACAATAAGCTCGACCTCGGTGGTCCTCCGGTTGAGATTTTTGTGGAAGAAAATCGGGTCACGGTGCAGTGTCGCTCGGTGTATGAGATTACCAGACATCCGATTGACGACGACGATTTTGCCAATGACGATGCCCTTTTCATGCCCATACCATGGTGCGCAATCGCAATATCGTACACTACAATCCTCGAAACGAACCCGCTCGATGGCATATTGGAAGTAAAACGAACGCGGTGTGGTCTAAACAAACGCGTTTCGCAAAAACGCCTCAACCGTTTTTTACGCAACAAACATACTGGAACAGGCGGTAAGAGTGTTACATCTGCGAACGTAAACGATAACAATAGTAATAATAATGAAGACGACGACGATAAGGAGGAGGGGAAAAGGAAATCGAAGAATATGAATACTAAAAGTTCTAATAGTGCGGACAGCACCGATGGTGGTGGTATATTGAATTCTTTGTTTAGCGCCGTGTTCAACTTTTAATTTTAACCAATATAATAATCGAGGTGGACAACATGATATGAAACGAGTTTTACCTTTTTCCACCAGCACCCCTCTCCCCTTCTTTCTGTCCAAAAACTCTTCTTTTGTCTTTTGCATTCTTCACAAACAACAAAGAATTCTCTCCACAAAAAAAAGGAGGATTTAAACACGTGCTCGAAAGAAAGCGCGCAGAATATCATCAATCCTTTTACCGCACTTATCACAGAGTCTGTCGTTAACTTTCAACCCCGTTTACACGTTTTGAGGAGAAGAGTTTTGAGAAGAGTAAAAGAGAGAGAGAGTGCGCGAAAGAGGAATCATCGAGGAAAACCTCTCGGTTGAAAAAGAAAAAAAAAGAAGAGAAGTCATATAGTCCCTTCTGCCTGAGGAGGAAGAGGAGGATCGCGTTTGTCTCCCTCTTTCTGAGAGACGTAGACGTCTTTTCATTTTTTTTTGGAAGGAAGGTTCTTTCTCCTCAAAAAGTGCGGGAAACGTTCGGTCGTCGCACGGCACACTTTGGAAGAACGCACGCTTTGCGCTGACCACGATCGGAGGAGGATGGTCGGTACCTCCCCCTCTCCATCCGGGGATTCCTCGACGGCGGTATTGTTGAAAAGAAGAGGGGTGATGATCACGTCTAAAGCTCAGCCGTGTGAACTCATGCGGAGAGTTGCGTTGCCATTGCAGAAGAAAAAAGTCATCCCGAAGGAAGAAATCGACGGTGAGGTGGAGGAGTGTGAAGGAGGAGGCACCAGGAAGACGACGACGACGATTGAAGAAAAAGCAGAGAAAAAAAAAGGGACCACCACCGTTGACGGCGGCGAGGGAGACGAGAAAGAGAAAGAAAAAGAAAAGGGAGAGAAAAGAACAGACGAGAAGATGATGAGCGCGACGGCGATGGAACGCGCGTACGTTAAGAATTTCAGCGCGGACAAGTTTTGGTTCTCCATAGATGGAAAAGTGCACAACGGGAAAGCGCTAAAAAAAGCGATTCCTCTCGGGACTTTTTTCGAGTTTGCAAAAGAGGGCCTCACGCGAGACACTTGGAAGCACTTGGAAAATGAAGGCAAAGCAAAGAGTTTGATACGAACGGTACCAGATAAGTGCCCGAATAAAGAACTATACGCGGAGTTTGTGTTGTTACGATTAGTGGAAGTGTGCGAAGTCGCGCAAACGACCAAGAAAGGGTGGACGGATAAAGGATGGGCACAGTGTCGCTTCGAGTTGGTACCAATGTTTGGGAGCCACTTGCGCGAAGGCGAACGCGACGAGCTTGTTTTGAATATTTTGGTAGAAGCAGCGTTCCACAGATTGAGAGTTTCAAAATTAGCGCCTTCGGATGGTACTGGTTTAAAGATACACATGAGGTACGATGGATTTCGCTCGCCGGTGGGACACAGACTCGCGCTGGAGGACGGTGTAAGCGACGGGACGCCAGATATGGACAAGCAACAAAAGAAAATAGAAGAAGGCGAAAGTTTGACAAAGAACAAGATGAATAAAAAGAGAAATCAGGCGTCGATAGTATCAACAAAAGGCACGGGTACAGCGAAGGTATCGCAGCGCTCGCGCAAATCGTCTCTCTCGAAGGGAACAAAGGAGAAAGAGAGGAAACGCGCATCGCCGGTGCAGAAGCGCCGTAGTCCACCACCGCCACCAGTAGTAGTAGTAGTAGCAACAGACAACAAATCGCGACCATCGTTAACAGCGGGTCCGCACAGTTCGTCGCAAGAACATTCCAAAGAAGGTGGTAGTACGAATTGCTTGAAATCATCGTTTGGTACTGAAGCAGGACCGGGGACGGCAGCGGCGGCGGCGGTGACTGCAGCTAAAACGATGAACCGATCAAAGTACAGTGGAGGGAATAGAATCGAAGCTCCGAGCATCCTCTGGGATCTTAGCGATGGTGACGATCATAACGAGTGTAATACGCGAAAGCGAGCTATACCGCGCCAAGACAATGCTACGTTGTTTGAAACAACATCTCGACGATTGGCAGATCGAATCGATTTCTCCAAGAAAAAGCGACCGACGACAGAGACTGAAAATGAAAGAGAAAATTCTCCAAAGAAGCCACGAACTCCTGCCAACACGATTTTGGAACCATCAAGCCCGAAGGGTCGTCAGGACATGAAAGATGTCGGGGACTCTGCGTATCAGACAGTATTGCGCGCGCACGTAGAAAAGACAAGGACGAAAGCGTCGAAGAAGAATGCGGGAGATGCGAAGAACTCAAATGGGTCGAATTTGACCGAACAGTTTGATAACAGTTTAGATTTCGATAAAAGTACGGAGGAGAACGACGATGACGACGACGCGAAAGGCGAAAGCACGGAAGAGGACATTATTGAGACCGACGTCGAAGATCACCACGCTCTAAATAAGAGAAGGCAACCTTCCCTCGCTTCTCAACAAGAACTGGCGCGCGAGAAGGGGGAAGCGCTTTGCGGTCGCGGTGCTATACGAATACACACCATGGAAGAAGTTCTCGGAAGAGTAGAAAAGAAACCTTCGTATGCGAGGCGACCATCGATTAGAGAGAAGCGCACGCAACGCGATCAACTCCCAATGACGAAAAAGGTTGAGAAAGAGGTGGCGAACCTTCGGTCGAAGCACAGAACGGCGAGAAAAATAGCAAAGCCGTATCACAATCGAAGGAAATCACCACCGCTTCCAGAGAAGGTTTCACCCATTCTTCCTATCGAAAAAATTTCCCGTGATGATGTTGCAGTCGATGCGCTCTTGGCTCTGAACGGCAATACAAAAGCTTCTTATGAAACCACCATCGTCAACAACTCCACGAACACCGCCTTTAGTGGGGGCGCGAAGAACATCGTTCAGGTTGGGATCAACGATGCCGTGCAGTATTCCGACGCCGAACACCGCGTGCAAATACAAACAGACCGTCTTTTATTCTTTGAATCGCAAAAGAACACTTTTCGGAACAAAGCAATTGTGAGAGCGATCACTCGGCGTGAGAATAAAGCTGTATCAACTGCTTTTTTATCGAGAGGCTTTACGGTCGACATGGACAGTAACGAAGGCGCATTTATACGAAATATGCTGGAATTCGCAAACATGAGCAGATTGCACATGGACGCGAAGCGTGTCCTTTGGGAGTGGAAACGCTGTTTAGATGAGTTGCCGGTGACTAAAAGTCAGCGCCAAACGATGGAGCAATTTGTGAGTTTGAGAATTCAAGGCGAGAGGTCAAAGTGGCCCAATAAAGAAATACGCCATTTTGATTCTTTCCTGAGGAATGACGGAGAGTATTGGAACTTGATGACCGTGGAGAAATGCGAAACAGTGGCAGAGATAGTTGCGTATCGTGCTTATGAAAGGGCGTTGAGGACTCCGGAAATGCTTTTGGAGATGAAAGTCTTAAGATCACTCGTCGTCGAGTATGAAAGCGACTTGCAACGTCTGAGAGGCAACGCTGACATTCTAGAGCAGATTCGGTATGATTACAACACGAGGATTCTGAAAATTTTAAAAGACATAGATAAAAGCATTTACTAAGTACACAGGATACCATGGTTCCTATGATAGATAGTAGAACTGTAAGAATAGATAAAGAATTCAAAGAGACAAAAGAAAGAGAGAGAGAGAGGGCTTTGCATGAAAAGCGATTGAACCCTTTTGAAAGCACATTTGAAATAAAATATGTTGTACAACATCAGAGAATAAACAAAAAAACTTTTTATCATCTCTTCTTCTTCACTCTTGAGTGTGTTATTATTGTGTTCCCATCTTCATCAATTCTACAGTCGATGGCGATTCCTTCATAGCCGCTTGCAGTTGCGAATCCCACATCTTTCTATACTTCCCGTTCACGTCGGCGTACAACGTTTGGTGATTGCCGCTTTCAACAACTTCGCCTCCGCTCAATACTAAAATCTTATCAGAATCCATAATTGTCGATAATCTATGCGCGATGACTAAGTTCGTTCTACCTTGCGCCGCTACGCGAATGGCATCCATGATCTGATTTTCGGTGTGCGTGTCTAAACTCGACGTCGCCTCGTCGTACACCATAATCGGCGGGTCTTTCAAAAGCGCTCTCGCAATGGCCACACGTTGTTTTTCACCCCCGGATAATCGCAAGCCTCTCTCTCCGACTAACGTGTCGTACCCAGACGGTGTTTGGTTGACAAACTTCTCAAATTGCGCCGCCTTTGATGCTCTTTCCACCTCTTCTCGAGTCGCCACATCGCCTTGACCAAGTTTCCCAAATCCAATGTTGTATTCGATGGTGTCGTTGAACAAGACGCAATCTTGCGGCACGATGCCAATGTTCAATCGCACCGAGCGTTGCGTACATTTCGCCACATCTTGTCCATTGATTAGAATTCGACCGCCTTGTATGTCATATAGTCTATACAATAACTTAGCGATAGTAGACTTACCGGCTCCGGATTCGCCAACTAACGCCAACTTTTGCCCCGGCTCGACGACGAACGAAACGCCTTTCAAGATTTTCCGATCTTCCTTCGGATCGTACGAAAAGAACACGTTTTCGTATTCAATCTTTGCTTGCGAAGGATTCGCCAAGACTAAGTCTTTCGCGTCATCTGCGTCCGCAACCTCTTGATTTTCACCCATCAATCTAAACATCGCCTCTACGTCAACCATGCACTGCTTGATCATTCGATAGTACGTGCCTAAAAAGTTCAAAGGCACGTACAGTTGCAAGATGAATGTATTCACCAGAACAAAATCACCAATTGTCATCTTGCCATCGACGACTTGTTCCGCGGCTAATCCCATACTCGCCGTAATACCTACGGTTATAATCAGAGCCTGTCCTAAATTCAAACCGGCTAAAGATTGGGTCGTCTTCAGCGTCGCCTTTTGCGTCTGTTTCAGCGCTTCGTCGTACGTGTGCGCGATGTGCGGCTCCGCGCAGAATAGTTTAATAGTTTCAAAGTTCAACAACGAATCCGTCGCTTTCTGATTAAACCGATCGTCCGCTTCCGTTTGGTCCCGTCGGAACTTATTTCTCCACTCGGTAAACGGTACCGTAAAACCAATGTAAGCGAAAATCACGAAAAACGTTATGATCCCAAAATACCAATCGTATTGCACCAACAAAAAGCAACACACCATGGCAACCTCGATAAAAATCGGCGCGATTTGAAACGATATATACTTCAAAAGCAACGCGAAGGACTCCGAACCTCTGGCGCACCCTCGTATGACCGCCCCAGTTTTCCTCGTGATGTGAAACTTGAGCGACAAATCCATCACGTGCGTAAACACTCTCAATGAAATCTTCCTCGACGCGTGCGCGCTGACGTACGCGAAAGAGTTATCTTTCAACTCGCCAAAGAAGTTCGCGCCAAATCGTAACGCCCCGTACGCAACAATCGCCCACTCAATGTCCGACCTGTTCTCGCTCACTCGATCCACCGCTATTTTCAACGCAATCGGAGAAGTCACGTTGCACAGTTTACTCGCCAACAAGAAAAATATCGCGCACAAGAGCATGAACTTGATCCATATCTGCTCTTTCGGCCATAAATACGGAACCAAAGACCACAGTTCTTCCTTGTGTAACTTCCAAAACGATTGCTTTTGCTCCTTCTTGGCGAGTTTATCCATTTTTTTGTTCAGATTAGACTCCCGCTTGTTCTTTCCATTCATTTCGTCGGCGTCACCACTACTTTCTTTTCGTTGGACATTATCCAAAGCCGTCACACCGGCTGCTTTCACCGCAGGTAAAGGTGGTGGATTTTCCACGTCCTCGCCTGCTCCTGAAGTCTTACCACCATTTCCACCACCTTTCTTCGTAAAAGCAGACATTCTTCTTGGTATTCTTCCTCTTCTCTTATTCAAAGTCTTTTATTATTTTCTTTTGTATTGGATTATATCTGTACGAGTAATAATAATGAGGAACACGAAGGGATGACCTTTTTCAGAAGAAGAATTTTTGTGTTTTCGCTCTCTTCTTCATATTATTTTTTGACGGCTGCTGCGCTTTGTGTGTTTGGAATCTTATTCAGTTTCTTCTCTGCGTCGTCCGTACGTACGTACCAGAGGCAGCACAGACTTCTATTACGTATTCGAGAAGTAGTATCAATTACCACCACGCACGATCGACGAGGAAATGGGGAGTAAGAAACGCGCAAACAAGGAGGAGGAGGAGGAGGAGGGAAATGTGATGAAGGAGAAAAAGACGAAAAAAAAGGTGTCCGACATTGACGACATATTTGGAAAAGTCGTGAAGAAGAAGAAGACGGAGAAGAAGAATGAAAGTAACGAGGAAGGCGATGGAGGCGCGAGGAATAACAGTAACAACAAGAAGAAGAAGAAAGAGAAGGAAGGATACGTGAAAATTCTGCTCCCCGGGCAGAAAAAACCGAAAGGGAAACGGTTAAACAGCAAAGGCGAGGAAGTGCCAGAGTTTACTCCCGTGGACAAACCGAGACGGATGGAAGACGGTTTGCCAGTTTATAAATCGTACGACGATTTCACGGACATGAAGCACGGACAGCAGAAAGTAGATAGCAAAGGCAGAGTTTTGGGGCCGAATGGGGAACCAGGAGGGAAGTGTCCGTTCGATTGTTGGTGCTGCTTTTAATTTCATCGCGCAATTTGTGTGTACCCGAATACGTACAATGAATTGAAAGTCAAATAATCATATTCATTACACAAACACATTAACGCATTATCATCGGTTCTCTTTTAAAATGTTGGATTTACTCTTCTTTCTTTTGGTTCTCTTTCCAGACGACGTATAATGTGCTCGGGACAATCACCATCGCGCCTAAAATCGTATTCATAGAAATGGCTTCTTTAAACAACACCCATCCGACGCCCGCGGATAAAATCAACTCCGTATATCGAAAAGGCGCCAACGCGCTAGCGTCCACCATGGAAAAGGATTTTAACAAACAATACAAAAGCGCATTCGCACCAGCACCTAACGCGGCTAACGCGCCGTACTGCGTCATCGTCGGCGCGACCCAACCCATAAACGCGAAGGGCGAAAAGATCAACGTCGTGAACAACGCGGTGTAAAAAATCATCGCCCAAAACGATTCTCGCCCGACAAACACTTTATTCAAAACGTCCAAACTGGAAAACATAGTCGCTGCGGCTAGAATCAAAAGCCAGGACATGTTAAACGACCCAAGCCCGGCGGCGCCTCCAGTCGGTTTCAAAACCACGCACACGCCCAAAAATCCAACCACCGTCCCGATCCATCGATTCACGTCTACTTTCTCTTTCAACACAAACCTGGCCAAGACTAGGGTGAACAACGGGATGGTGAAATTCAACGTCGTCACCACGGCAATTGGTGCGACGGTGAGACCTTTCGCGTACAAAAATATTCCCATTGCCAACAAAGCGCTTCGCGCAAAGTGTAAAGGTAATCTATCCGTTTTGAACGAGTCTTTTCCAGAGATCAACATGACTGGCAACATCGTCAACGTCGCGAAGAAAAATCTCAAGAAGACAACTTGCGCCACCGATAAAGTTTGTCCCGCCGCTTTCATAATCACGTCGTTGGCGACGCCGATAATTTGATGCATGAAGAACCACGCGATGCCGATGGTGAACGTCCCAACTGGAGGAGCTGCTGCACCATCAGCGGCGGCAGAAGCAAACGTGACGACCACCGATTTCTTTTTCTTCGTCCTCTGCAACGCAGCATTAATACTGTTGATTTTCTCGTTTTGAGCGGTGCGCGTCGTGGCAGCATTGAAAACACCAGCTTTTGTCGTCCTCGTCGTCGTCGTCGTCGCAAAATTCGTTTTGGATAAAGAAGAAGCAAATGCTGACGGTGATGAATGTTGTCGTCGTCGTTGGCGTTGATGATGCCGCTTCTTCGCGTCCGTTCTCGAGAGGAGACGCGATGACGACGACGACGTCGCTAACGACGACGAAAGAGTAGACGTTGTGGTGAGCATGTGGATAACAGTGTTCTTCTCGCTATGTGTTGTGTGTGTGTGAAGTATTACTCTGTTTTGCTCTCGTTTTATTTTTGTCGTTGTGACGACGCTTTTGTGAGTGTCTGTTCCAATGCAAAAATTTACTACTCTGCACCTCTGACCTCTCTCTACTTAATCCACTAATAATAAGAACAACTCTAAACTATTTTCTACGCGTTCTCTCGCGAGAAGACAATTATATATACCTATAACGTCCAACGATTATCGTGAATCCACTTCGTCGCGACAAACTTCGTCCCGCTGATGACTGGGCACCCGCCGTGTAAACTACTTCGATCGAACGTGTTGTTCGGATGGACGCTCCAAAACAAAAGCGCGTCGCCTTTCCTCGGCTTGACTTTTAATCCAGCCTCGCAACTCGTGTAATCGATCCCGCGTAACCGATATAATCCGTTTTGACCTTCCAACGGGAACACGGTTTCACCTCCTTCGTCTGGGGTGGTCAAGTATAAAAGAAAACTAGCGACGCGTTGCGATCTTTGCGGACCGTATTGCGAAGGATCAAACATATCGTAATGCGAATCGTATTTTTGGCCGATTTCGTAGCGTAAAATGTTGTAAGCTTCCCCGTGCGTCGCTGGAATGTGCGTCGCGCGCGCCATCTTCTCTTCCACGCGTTTCAACGCCCCACTTTGTTCCATTTTTGATGTCAAAAACGTCCCGGAACTCGTCCGAATGTTCTTCGTGGTCTCCAACGTCTCGCCTCTTTTCAACGCCAAACCGGATTTGTGCAATCGACTCCTCGCCGCTTCCACGATCGCATCGCAATCCGCATCGCTGGCGAAATTTCGGTACATCACCGACCGAGGCGACGTCGAGAGGAGTTGAAATTTCAGCTCGGTCAAGTACTCGTCGCCAAGTGCGCCGACTTTGTCCAGCGCGTTCGAGTCTTCGCTGTTCAACTTTTCTTCTTCCATTTCTTCTTCTGTAACTCCACCTGCAAGATTTTTTACGCCTTTCTCTCCCAAATCATCATCTTTGTGAACACTGTCGTCGTCGTCGTCGATTTCAATGACTTGCGCGTTTCTGAGTGCCCCTGGACTCGGATCTTCTCCGTCTACATCTTTTTGCGTCGTCGGCAAAATCATCTTCGTCGATGATAAATCACCTAAATTTCCGCGCGTTACGAATCCAATCAGAAAACAAATCACCGCTAACAGCGAAGCTTTGGGAATCGAGAGCGATTTGCGGTACGTCGTGCCGTCGCCCATTTTAATGATGATTTAGTGATATAATACTCCCTCTCGAGCGCTTCTTTTTGTCCTTTTTCTCCTCCTCCTCCTCTTCCTCTCTTGTTGTTCTGCGCGTCAATAATTAACTTTTGGTGGTGTTTTTACGGGAAAGAACAGAAAGATTTTTTGTAAAGAGGGCAGGAGGCGGAAAAATCTCTCACTATTATATTGTCGCTGTGTTTACTCTCTCGCATTATCATCGGTGAAAACATGATGAATGTGTCCTTGGTGTGCGATGCGAAAAGATGTTCTTCTTCGTTTTCTTCGAGATGCAGCAGCAGCATGAGCAGCAGCATGAGCAACAAAGCTCAACACCATCATCATCGTCCCCTAAAAATAATAAGAAGAACAATATCAAACCAAATCGTCCCGTCTGGGAAACCGGATCAAAATGGCATCGTCCCGTGCTTAGGGCCGGGAATGTGCGAATGGCCGGACGCGTGGCAATATTTAGTGAAAACGAAGCGAATGCCAACCATCGACGCTCGGAAAGCGATGCAGATGCAAAAAAAAGGCGCCCTGATTGTGGACGTGAGATTTCAACCAGATTTCGAGCAGTGGTCGATCCCGGGGTCGATCAACGTCCCGTACATCGAGGGCGGTTTGTTAGCGAAACTTCGTCTGCCGGGATTTAAGAAGAAAAATATGAACTTTGTGAATGACATGCAACGAGTGGCGGAGTTGAAACAGGATATCATCTTGGTCGATATTTGGGGCGGGACGTTGCTGAGCGAACCGCCAAAGAACCGAGGGTTGACGGATAACACGAAAGGCGCCGGCTCGTTACCGGCTGCGTTTGAAATGTACCAAGTCGGATACACGAAGTTATACCACTTAGCGGGAGGGGTGAATCAATACTACGAGGACGCGTATAAATACCCGAACGAGTTACCGGAACCGGATTCAAAATGGCCCGGGGATTTGGAGTGGTTCGGATATAGGCAGTTCAACGGCAAAGATCGAGCGAAAGGACAAAGAGACGATTAATAATAACGTGAAGTTGTTGAAAGAAAGGCTTGTTGTGTTCACATCAAATTGTTGTTCTCGTAATAATATATGTGTATTGTGATCTCCTGGATCTCTTTAATTCATTTCATCATCAGACGAAAGTTTTTTTCTCATCTCTTTTACATACCTGTTTGTTGCTACACTGTCTCGTCCTTCTTCTTCTTCCAGTCTCTGAATTCAGTTCTTTTGACGAAACTTCCATTTCTGTCGTCATTTTTTATTTCGCGGATACAGACAGAGGAAGCACTCACTCATCACAACCACACGACGCCTATTATCTACTACAAAACATCAAAATGGAGAACAGCAACAGCAACGGAGGACAAATGAAACCGTCCATCAAGTCTGCGGACATGAAAGAGGTTTGTCATCAAAAGACAACGACGAATAAAAGTAGTTCGCGCGCGCGTCATCTCGTCGTTGCAAAATTTTCGAAAGTCAAACCAACAGACGCTTTTGCGAAGAAAAACGAATCGTCTCTTTTGATGAACAACTAATAACACTAATACTCTCTTCTCTCTTTCACTCGCTCATCGAAAACACGCGAAACAGGAAGTCATACAAGACGCGGTAGATTGCGCCAAAATTGTGCGTGAGACCTTCTTTTTTGTTTTCTCTTCCTCCGCGCGAACGTGGAAAGTCACATTTTGCCTTTGTCTGGGTCGTTAAAAATTTTGACTTTTTCAACGACCGACGACGCTTCGTCTTACTCTCTTTGACATTTTCCGTTTTCTGCAATATACCCACAACAACAACAACAACAACAACAACAACAACAGGCATTAGAGAGATACGAAATAGAAAAAGACATAGCCGCGTACATCAAGAAGGAGTTCGATAAGAAGTACCAGCCGACTTGGCACTGCGTGGTCGGGAGAAACTTTGGGTCCTACGTGACGCACGAAACCGGACACTTTATATATTTCTACATCGGGCACATTGCGATTTTATTGTTTAGGTCTGGATAACGGAGAGGAATGGCGGCAGGAAGGAAGAGAGAGAGAGAGTAGGAGTAGCAAAAGAGGAGGAGGATGTAGAGGAGGAATCATAACAACAAAAACAACAACATTAGCTAACGTAGGAATAGCGCTCTGAGATACACAACCAGAAAATTAAAGAACAAACTTTCGTCTGTTTTTTCTTGTCCCGTCCGTTTCCGTGCTGCGCACGTACTCAAACTCGCCGTGTTTTGAATCGAACGTTCCTTTTTGTACGCTCATTAGCTTCAACGTGAATCGAGGCCCTAATTCTTGCAACCTGGCGATGACAGAGGTTGGTCGATCGTCGTTCTCGTCCGCGATTTTTTTTTTCTGAGCCTTGGTCAATTTTTTCTTTCGCTCGAACGGTTTCTTCTCCTTTTTCTTACCGTCTTCATCTTCCCCGCTATCGTCGTCTGAATCATCATCATCATCATCATCATCATCATCATCATCGCTGCTGCTACCGCTACTACTACTGTCGTCGTCGTCATCGGAATCTTCGTCGCTACTACTCCCAGCTTTGAACTCGTCCGAGTCCGAATCGGAATCTTCGTCGCCGCTAAACTGCACGTCCTCTTCATCCCCGTCCTCTTCGTCTTCTCCAGACGGAAGCGCTAAGCTCGGTTTACTCTTCCTCTTACTACTCTTCTTTATTCTATTCTTGGAAAAGGACTCTTCGTCTACCTCGGCGGTGGATAAGTGCCCGCCGTGTCTTCTTCTCACCCCTTTCTTCTCCTCGAACACGTATCGATGGTGTCGAAAAAAAATGAAATCTCGTTGGTTGTGAAACGTCACCACGCGTCTTCCTTTAAACTCTGGTTTCTGAGGGAACAAACTCGCAAACATTCGTCCAATTCGGTGACCTAATCGAGTGCTAAAGTTATTCAACAACAACTCTGGGTAATGCGACGTCGCTCGGCCGTGATTTCGAATCTTTTTACTCAAAATTAAATTCGTCAGTTTATACATCACGCTCGGTCCTTCCGGCAAGTGCACGTGTAACAACCCGTTCACTCGCGCACCTTTACTAAACGTTTTATTCTCATTGAAAATGAGCAAATCCGTGAATCCTCTCGCGGTGGCGTGCTTCACCATCTCTTTAACGTGGTAGTTTCTTCTCGCGTAATAATACGCGTTCGGGACTACCGTAAATAGATTCTCCAAAAACTTAAACATCGCGCCGCTCGGTTTCCTACTCGTCGTTATTATAATCTTCGGGCTCGAGTTGAACGAAAAATACGACGCAAACTCGTCCTCTTTATCTTCGTTGTGAATCTCCTCCTCGTCTTCTCTCACGATGTGCGTCTCATCTATCACGCGTTGGTTTTCTATCGTTTTCGGGACTTGTCTCGGTGCCGGCGTCTCCCCGTTTTCCAACGCTCTCAGTTCTTCTTTTTGTCTCAGTTGACGTCGTTTTTTCTTCTCTACGCTTTGTTCGTGTAAGAGCTTCCCGTAGACTTCCGAGCGTCTTTGCTTGTTTTTTATTTGACTGGTGAGCTTGCCGATGGAGACGTTTTCACTCTTTGTTCTTCTTCTGTTTTTATGTTACGTGATTTATGATGATGTATGAGAGAGAAGATATAAATGAGATACTACTAAACAACGCGCGAGCGATGCTTCATCGAAACGAGAAAAACAATGGCGGCGAAAATCGAAAATTGGAAAAAGAGAAAGAAAGAATAAAAAAGAAAGAACGACGGACGCACCCGTCGTCGTTGTCGTCCCCAGGGGGATCTTTCCGTTTCCGTTTCAACGACGTGCTCTTCTTCGTTCGCGTGACCCCCATAATAATGTTCTCGTTCTTGTTGTTATTATTGTTGTTATTATTGTTGTTCTATATTATTATGTGGAGTGTTGTGTCTTCCATAACCAACAAAACAGACTGAAAAATGAAAAAACAGAAAAAAAAAGTTTTGCCGGCGAGATGTCTATTTTTAAACCATCATCATCATCACTCTACATAATACACAACGCACGAGAAGAGAGAGTAAGAGATTAAGAGATGCAATCGAGGAAGAGTCTCTCTGTGGTATCTTCTTTATTATATTCAGGATATAGTGATAACAACACCAACGAGAAGAAGAAGAAAATGGCCGCCGGCACATCTTCTTTCAGGAAAACGGCACAAGCGACATCTCATCAACAACAACAACAAAAACAAAAACATCAGAAAAACGATATCTCCCGAACGCAACTGTTAAACGACGGGAACGTCATACCGACTTTAGGATTAGGGACGTGGAAATCGAATCCACCTGAGGAGTGCACTTTAGCCATCACTTCGGCGTTACGGAACGGGTTGACGCATTTGGATTGCGCGTCGGCGTATGCGAACGAACACGTGATTGGAAAGTGTTTGAGTAAAGTTTTTGGCGACGAAGATACGTCGCGAGAGGACGTGTTCATTACGAGTAAGTTATGGAACGATAGACGGAAACCAGATGACGTTCGAGAGGCGTTGGAACAAACATTAGAAGATTTACAGTTGGAGTACATCGATTTATACTTAATTCATTGGCCAGTGTGTTGGAAACGAGGAACGGTATTAGTGGACGATACGGAGACGTCCATCGAGGAGTGTTGGAAGACGATGGAACAGTTGAAGAGAGAAGGGAAGGTGAAATCGATTGGGGTGAGTAACTTTAATCAAGAACAGTTGACAAAGTTGATGAAACATTCAGAAATTAAACCAGCGGTGAATCAAATCGAGTCGCACCCGATGTTACCGAACGATGCGTTGATTCAGTTTTCAAAGAAGATGGGCGTGGCGGTGACGGCGTATTCTCCATTCGCGAGAGGAAGCGAGTTGTTTAAAAACGAAATTGTACGAAAAATAGCAGAAAGAAGACAAACGACGCCAAGTAAAGTGATTTTAAGATGGCATTTACAGAGAGGCGTGATTGTGATTCCGAAATCGGCGTCTGAAATTCGAGCGAAGGAAAACGCCGATTTTCAGGCTTTGGAAACGTTTTCGCTGACGGAGGAAGATATGGAGGAGTTACGCGCGCTCGATTGCGATTATAGCACGGCACCGGCGCCGTGGAGTCATTTCCCGCAAGTCGCCAGAAGAAATAAGATTTTAAGGCCGTTATTCAAAGTGTTGACGTACCCGTTTTTTAAGGTGTTTAGTATGGACGTGCAGATGATGGGAAGGAAAAAATTCATCACGTTTGGCGCGACTCGGCGCTGAATACGCTGATGAGTTTGGGATGCTACTGCTACGATGTGTCATTAAAATACTACTCATCCAAACGACGACTCAAACGGGCACACGTACGATTTTCTGGATTCGTTGTTTTCTTTGCTATGAACTACTGGGAAAGGATCGTCCGTCGTCCTCGCCCGTTTCACGTTTCCTCTCGGCGGTTTTCCGAGAGAGACCTCTCGGTGGTAGCGAATACCGCTTTCGTTCACGTTCGATAACGGCGACCTCGATGGTTTTTCACCGCCAGGCGTTCGTCGTCGCACTTTTCTCTTATTCGCATCGTTCTCGTCCGCGATGACGTCTGGCGACAGAGACATCTCCGGCGACAACGGGTCTTCTTTCTTCTTCGTTTTCTTCGTCTGTTTCGTCTCCTTTGAGCTCTTTTGAGTGGTGGAAACATCATCAACTTTGTTGTTCTCGTTGAAAATCTCCTCCAACAACCTCGTCGTTTTGCTCTCCTTCTCATATCTCTTTCCATTCGTACTCTCAATCTCTCTCCGTTTCAACAAATCCATCTCCACTTCTCGCACGCTCTCGTGTCTCCTCATCGTCCGTTGGAAACATCTCCTCACGTTCTCAATCTCCTCTTCGGTATCCTTCACGTGCACGAACCCACAGCTACTTCCTCCATCCTCCCCGTTTCCAAAAACGACCGAATCTAACCGGCTCACGAGTTTAGAAACGTCTGAAGATGAACAGCGGCTCAAATTGCGCAAGATTTGCGCGCGTTGTCGCCAAAACTGTTCCTCATTAGTTGTTGTTGTTGTAGTTGTTGATGACAATGATGATGTTCTCCTTGTTGATGACATTTTTAACAACACGCAACAACAACACACGACGATTCCATAGCATTCTGAACACTTTTCGTTTTTTTCTTCTGATTCGAGGTTCCCCCCAAAAAACTTTAATTTTGGTCGTCAAAATCAAATGTCAGTCTGTCAGTCCTCTTCAGAAATTTTCAAGTTTGGACTCCTCTTTCGTCGTATTAACAGAAGACAAAAACACAAATCATGGGATTAACGTCTCGGCGAGAGAAGATCGTTCTGTTCGGAGACTCTTTGACGCAACGCGCGATCGAACAAGGCGGATGGGGAGAGAGTTTGGTACGTCGTCGAGAGTTTATATTCATTTCCTTTTTCTTTTCGTTTATTATTACGCAAAGTTATGTGTTCTCTTTCTTTGCGTGTCTGTGTTGGTGTTTTTTATTCTTGAATTTGATCGCCGCGCGCCTTGAATTTTGTCGTGAAGAAGAAGTTTAAATATAAACTAACCAATATTTACTACTTCTCTGTTGTGTTGTGTTACATAACACGTCGAACGCAAACAAACACCGTTTAACAGAACGACCACTTTACGAGAAGAGCGGACGTGTACGTGAGAGGATTCGGAGGGTACAACACTCGATGGGCGTTAAAAGTTATGGACGATATCTTTCCCGAGAAATTCGACCGACGATTGCGCAAACATCACCTAACGATAATCATGTTTGGGACGAACGATAGCGCAATCGAGGAAAAAACGAGCAAGTTTCAAACGAGCGCGTACGTGCCCTTAGAGGAATACGAGAAGAACATGGAGATTATTATTAATCGAGCGAAGAAGTGCTCGAAGCACGTGATTGTTATGGCCCCACCGGCGATGGATGAACAAGGACGGTTGAACTATCAAGTCGAAATGTACGGCGACAAGGCGTTCGCGAGGTTGGATAGGTCGAACGAAGAGCTACAAAAGTATGGGATGGCGTGTAAACGAGCGTGTAGAAAATGCGTGGTACCGGTTGAGGATTTGTTTGTCGCGTTTGAGCACGATACGAAAGGCTATTTTACGGATGGAATTCATTTCAACGCCCGAGGACAAGAACGCGTTTGGGAACGGTTGAAATATCGATTAACCATGGAAGGCATTCAGCCGGAGAAGATGCAGTTGGATTACCCCATGGGCATTGACTTGAGAGAGAAAGGGCCGGAGTGGATACAACTATTCGAGAAATCGAGAATGGAGAATTATAAGAACAGAAACGGGGTGATGAGTTTTGACGAAAGTCCGTATAATCTCGGAAGAGGAGGTGCGCCGAGTAGTTCGATTTCGCCACCATCGACATCGTCCGCTACGAATACCGATGGTGTACCAATGAGCAATGTTGATAACAGTGGTAAGGTTGGATTCGTTATGAATCATCTGAGTAAGATTGCGATTGGATTCTTCGCCGGTGCGATTGTCGGGAAAGCACTCTCGTCCTCACCCTCATCGACGGGCGAGAAAGTGCGCGTGAAAGAAGTCAAGGTTGAGGTTCCGGGAAAAGAGCGAATCAAAGTCGTGAAAGAAATCGTGAAAGTTCCGGGCCCAACGCGAGTGGTTACGAGATACGAAAAAGTACCGGGACCGGAGAAGATTGTGGAGAAAATCGTCGAGAAGAAAGTAAAAGTTCCCGGACCGGAGAAGATTGTGTACAAAGACCGCGTGGTTAAAGAAAAGGTTGAGGCTCCCGGGAAAGAAACTGTTAAAGTTGTTTATAAAGATAAGCCGGTGGAGAAGATTGTCTACAAGGAAAAGATTGTCAAAGAGAAGGTGGAAGTTCCGGGTAAAGAGAGAGTAATCACGAAAGAGGTCAAAGTGCCCGGTCCGGAAAAGATTGTATATAAAGACAAAATAGTCGAAAAAATCGTCTACAAAACCGATAACAGCAAGAAGAATAGTAGCAGCGGTGGTAGCGCAGCAGCGAAAGAGAAAGTTGTCTATAAAGAGAAGCCGGTGGAGAAAATCGTATATAAAGACAAAATCGTCGAAAAGAAAGTTCAGGTCCCCGGTCCGGAGAAGATTGTCTACAAAGACAAGCCGGTGGAGAAGATTGTCTACAAGGACAAAATCATCGAGAAGAAAGTGGAAGTACCGATCATCAAGGAGAAAATCGTCGAAAAAGTCATCTATAAGGAGAAGAGCGGCGGTGGTAACAGTAGCCGAGGAGGTCCGCGCCTTCCCGAAGGCGCTCCGAAAGTCACCATCAAAGTCGGCAACACGGTTGGTTTCTTCTACGATATTAATAAGAAGTAAACGTACGCAAATGAAGGAGAACGTTTTTCTTATTGACGATTATTACTTTTCGTCTTCGTTGTTATTTATATTAATATATCATCACCGTATTGTATTCCTATTATTTCACAAACATGTTTTGGTATTTTGGTGGTTGGGCTCAATTTGTCTGAAAAAAAGCAAAAAGAGAGAAAGGTCGCCTTCGTTGTTACCGACAGCCATGACAGCCGCTCATTAAAAAAAACAGCCACTCATCAAAACACAAAAAAGGCGTCCTCCGACGTCACACATTTTATTCAAAGCCGACCCCGCTCACTTCTTATTGTAGTATTGTATTTACAGTCGGGATCTGCTTGAGAACGGATAGATATTTAAAAGAGTATTCAATCGAGAGAGAGATTTGGTCGATCGAAGAAGAACGGACGAACGCGCGCGCGCGAAAAGAGTAAACGACGTGGCGACGTTTCGGGACACATTTTCGGGTGGTGATAAAAGAGAAAAGCGATAAAAAGGAATAAAAACAGAGGAGGACTTTAACATCGTATTCATCATGGGCAAAGGCGGTAAGGACGCCTCGGGTTCTTCCCCAATCACGAATGTGGATATGTCTCCCGCGAGCACCGCCACCACGTACACGGTTTCGCAGGTGAACGAGTGCGATCACATGACCGCGAAGGACTCCCCAAAACTGGTCATCTTCGGTGACGACGTGTACGACATTTCGAGTTGGATTTCAAAACATCCGGGAGGCGAAACCGTCCTGAAACAGTACTCCGGGAGAGACATTACGGACGCGTTCCGAGCGTATCACTCGGAAAACGGAAAAGCGATGAAAACGTTGAAATCCATGCGCGTTGGCGCCGTTCAAAGAAAGATTTCGGAGGAAGCGCCCCAGCATTTACACGATTTTCGAGAGTTGGTGAAAACGGCGGAGAACGCAGAGTTCAAGACGGATTATAAGCACTATTACGCCATCGCCATTCGCTTGGTGTCTTTGTTAGCCGTGGCAATTCATTTGGTCGTGAATAAAGAGGATACGTTTTCTCACATGCTCGGAGCCGTATCGTTGGGAATGTTTTGGCAGCAAAGCATGTTCATCGGACACGACGCGGGGCACTGCGCGGTGACCCACAATAGGAAATTGGACACCGCCATCGGGTGGCTCATTGGGAACATGTGTAACGGTGTTGGCATTAGTTGGTGGTCGAGCACGCACAACGTCCATCATTGCGCCGTGAACTCTTTGGAGTGCGATCCGGATATTCAACACATGCCGATTTTGGCAGTCACGAGGAAGTATTTTGAATCCGTGTACTCGTTGTACCACAACCGACAGTTGAAATTTGATTGGTTAGCGAAGAAGTTTGTTAGCGTGCAGCATTACACGTTCTACCCGATCATGGCCGTAGCGAGAGTGAACTTATACGCGCAAACGTTGATTCACTGCGCGACGGTAAAAATGTCCAAGAAACAGCGCGTCATTGAATTCGCCACGCTCGGTTTTTACTTCGCGTGGTATTCGACGCTGGTGAGCATGTTACCGACGGCTGGTGAGAAATGGGCGTTCTTCTTCCTCTCGCACGCAATTGGTGGGATCATTCACGTTCAAATATGTTTGTCGCACTTTTCGAGAGATGTGTTCGATGGGATTCCAAAAAACAACGAATGGATTGAGATGCAACTCGCCGGGACGATGGACATTGAGTGCCCAAAATATTTGGATTGGTTCCATGGCGGTTTGCAATTTCAAGTCGAACACCATTTGTGTCCAAGACTACCGAGACATAAACTGAGAGATTTCCGAGAAGAAGTTATTAAACCGTATGCCAAGAAAAACGGTTTGAAGAATTTCCACTCTGTTGGGTTCTTTGAGGCGAACGTGCAAGTATGGAAGACGTTGAAGAAAGCCGCGAGTCAATCCGTGTTATCGCCGGCGTTCTCGACGGAAAATTACATTTAAAAAGAAAGTACAAACACTCGCTGTCACGCATGCGTGGAGAACTTTTTTTGTGTATTTGTTAGTAGAATTATTATTTGGTTCCTGTATAGTATAGACCTATGATGTGTGATCATATGTAAGCAGAAGGGAGAGAGAGAGAGAAAGAGAGAAGATGTGTTGATTAGTTTGTAGTTTACGAGTTGGAAAATTCATTTTTGTTCTAGAAGTCAATCGTTCTTATGAATTTAAACCTCCATATCGAACGCGACGTCGTCCATACTATCCTCGCTGGTGTCATTAATCACTTTTTCTTCCTCTATCGGTCTCGCATTCGCATCGATGATTTCATGCATCGAAGGTCTCTTGTCCGAAGAAGAAGAAGAAGAAGAGGACACGGGAAAGGCACTTTCAGCTTTCTCCAACTTCTCCGGCTGCGCCATATCCTCCGCACTCTTCACCATCGCTTGCTTTGGCATTCTCGCCGCATATTTTAAATTCTTGGCCGCAATACCCGCGACAGATTGTTTCGTTTTACTTTTACTTCGTTTCTTTAACACGTCGACCATTAAACTCGCGTGTAAACCTTTTGTCGCGGCAATTGGCATGAGTTTTCCTTTCCCGGGATCTTGGCTCGAGTGTTTCGCCGCAATCGCTCGCGCTTCCGGAGTACGATGATATCGTCCATCCGCACCTAACTCCCACGCTAAGACACCATCCACGAGACAAGCATCGAGCATGTCTTGGATTTCGCACCTGATTCTCTCATCTTCGACTAACGTGACGACTTCGACGCGATGTAACAAATTTCTTCGCATCAAATCTGCGCTACCCATGTAAATCTTCGGATCCGCTTTCCCTGTCTGAAGCGCGTTTTCGAATCGAAAGCATCTGTGGTGTTCTAAGAATCGACCGATGATTGAGATCACGCGAATGTTTTCGGAAATGCCTGGGACGCCAGGGCGAATTCTACAAATGCCCCGAACGATCAAATTCACGCTCACGCCCGCCTGGCTCGCCCGATAAAACGCTTTACAAATCTCCGGGTCGTCTAAACCGTTCATTTTAGCCGTGATGGACGCTTTGTACCCTTTCTTTGCGGCGGTGATTTCGTTCTCGATTAAATCCACCATGCTAGATTGTAAGCTTTGCGGCGCAACCAGCAATCTGTTGAATTCTTTTTGGAAATGATGGCCCATTAAAAACTTGAACAAATTCACGGCGTCTTCGCCGTATTCTTCTTTGCACGTAAACATGCCGTAATCGGTATAAATACCCGCCGTGGACGGGTTATAGTTCCCAGTTCCTAAGTGAACGTACTTCACGAGCTTTTCTCCTTCTCTTCGTACGACTAAAGTTGCTTTACAGTGCGTTTTCACGCCTTTTACGCCGTACGCGACGTTACACCCGGCAGTTTCAAGTCGTTCCGCAAAACCCAAGTTTCGCTCTTCGTCGAATCGAGCTTTCAATTCAACCAACACGGCGACGTTTTTCCCGTTATCGCAAGCTTTAATCAAACTCGATATAATTGGCGAGTTCGATGAAGTTCTATACAACGTCGATTTAATGCTCAAAACATCCTTATCTCTTGCCGCGGCTTCGAAGAAAGCTTGCGTGGACGTCGCGAACGAATGGTACGGGTGGTGGACTAAAATGTCTCCTTTTTTAATCTCGTCGAAAATATTACGTTTGCTCATCTCTTCCGCCTCGGAAGCCGACGAGGAAGGGACGTCGATACCAACCAATCTCGGGTGCGTTCTCGGAGACCAGTAGTCAAAAACTAAGGCGTCGTCCATTTCAAAACTCACGTCGATGGAATCTAAAACGCCGAATCCCAACGGCGCGGCGTGCGGCACCGAAGTCACGTCGAACGATCTCAACTCAAGAGATTTCATCAAACGGTCTTTCACGTGTTCAGGCATCGTGTCTTGCACTTCCAACCGAACGAACGATGCAAAACGTCTCGTTCGAACTTCGTCAGACATCATCTCTAACAAATCTTCCGCCTCCTCCTCGTTTCTTTCGACGTCCGCGTTTCTACACACTCGAAACGCGTGACACGCGCGAATGTTACATCCTTGAAACAACGTGTCCATGTTCGCCTCTAAAATTTGCTCTAAAGGCAAAAAAAGTTTACCTTTAGTTTCGTCCATAAACTCGCCAACGTCGATCCATCTGTTCACCACGGATGGAACAGAAACCACCGCGAATTTCTCGTTTGAGTACGCGTCTTCCAACTCCACTGCCAACGCTATGGACAAACTCGGTAAAAACGGAAACGGGTGGCACGGATCGATCGCTCTCGGATCTAAAATCGGTTCCACATAGTCGTGGTACCATTCGCGAACTTTCTGAACCGTTTCCTTGTCCATATCGTCGTGCGATAAAATCCTGATGTTATAATCCGCTAAACTCGGCGCTATTTGTTCGATGTACAACTCCGCCTGAATATCCGACATTTTTTCTACTTCCGCGCTGACGTATTCGAGCGTTTTCCTCGGCGACCATATGTTCTTACCTCTTTTCTTGACTAAGTTCCCAACCCCGACAGATTCTTGCCTCTTTAACGCCCCAACTCGCTTGGCGAAAAACTCGTCCAGGTTTCTCCCGCTAATCGCTAAAAACCGAAGTCGTTCGAACGCCGGAATGTTCTCGTCCGCCGCGGCTGCCAGAACTCTCCAGTTAAACGCCAACCACGACATCTCCGGGTTAAATATCTTATCGTTCAGAGTAAAGGATTCAATGTCTTCGTCTTTAAACCGCTCCACGTCGGTTTCCGTGCCTTCCGGTATAAACGGTGGACACGTTTCCAATAAAACTTCCAGAGCGGCGTTTATTATGCTTTTGTATCCAGCAGTTTCTTGGTTATACTGCTCCAACTCGTCCGGAGATAAGCCGAGTTGTTCGATTTGCGTGTCTTTTTTTACCAACTTGGTTACCACTCCCGCTCCGTTTAGTTTCCCTCGTCGTTTTCCTCCGAGTTGATTATTATTGGTATCCCCGTTATTATTACTCGAAGAAGCGGCGCATATTTTAGATGATGATGATGATGATGTCCTTCGTTTTGAGAACAACGACGACGACGACGAGTGCACCACAAAATTCGGTCGTCGTTGTTTACGTGAGTCATCATCATCGTCATCTTCATCGCGGCGTAGTAACCGACGACGAAATTGTTGTCGGGGTCGTAAAACTCGTCGTTGTTGCTGGGAACAACACACAGAGGAAACAGAGGAGCCCGCTAAACCGATGATCATTCTCTCTTTTACTCTTTTACTCTTTTCTCTTCTTCTTCTTCTTAACGTTGTTGTTCTTTTTTGCGCGCGTTTCTCTTCTCTTTATTATTCCGTGTTGAGATGCGTTTTTCGTGTGCAAAAAATATTCCTTTTTGGGGGGGTGGGTTATGCAGCCGAAATTTTTCTGCAGAGTCTCTTCCTTCTCGCTTTTTTTCCTCTCTTCTTTTTTCCCCTCTTTTCATTTTTCAAAATCGGGAGCATTTTTTGTCAAATGGCAATGATGTGATTTTTTGTGCACAATCCTCCAATTGCACAAAAAGTACTTGCGCACAAACAACAACAACAACAGAAAAGAATTGACTCCTTTTAGTAGTAAATTATATAGTAATACTTAAAAAGAATGCCGCCAAAGAAAGGAACGAAACGCAAAGCTGTTGCGGCGAGTAAAAAAGATGCGGATGCGGATGCGGATGCGGCGGCGGCGGACGTCGTCGTCGTCGACGACGACGACGACGGCGAGAAGGAAGAAATCGAGATTCCAAAAGTAACGGATGGAATTGACGGCGAGAAGAAAACCGAGGATGGTGGTGACGGTGGTGACGAACAAGAACAACATACAACAGAAGAAAAAGACGAAAAAGACCAGACGACAAAAACGACGACGGTAAAGAGGCAGAAGAAGAGCAAATCGCCGTCGTCGAAAGAGGAGAAAGCGGTGGACAACGACGAGAAAGATGGTGGTGAAGATAATAATTCTCCCAAAACGACGACGACTGCAACAAAGAAATTCTCAGAGGAAAAGAAGAAAGTTCGAACGCCGCCGCCGTTGGAGTATCCAACGCTCGAACAGGTTCGAGGATTCGTTCCAGCCGTCACGTGCGATCACTTTGAGGCGAAATTTCGCGACGTCGAGGATCCGCAATACGATCAGAACCAACTTGAAGTATTCAACGCTTTGATAAAGTTTCCGGTCAAATCGCAGTTGCAATTCATCGAGGAGAGCGACTCGTTGGCTGCGCTCAGGAAGACGTTGGCGAGTCACAACGCAAAAGTGTGGTTGCATACGAAGAGTATGGTTGCAGCGGAGAAAGAACTGGACAAGTTACCGGAAAAAGTAAGCCAGGCGTTGAAAGCTTTGTACGATTCCAATCACATGAAAGAAGATGCGCTTGATTTTCGCGTTTTATCTTTCTTAGCGCAAATGAAGGAAGAGAGCGCACTTTTAGCCATCGAGGATTTGTCCAATCAAAACTTAGATGTGATTAAGAACGTATCCGCGTATTTCAAAGGCGTTTGCAGAAGAAGGAACGACGAGAACAAAGATGGAGTTCAGTTTGGATCGATGGGCGGCGGCGCCGGAGGGACTCAAGAACAAGGCCACGCGTACAATCCAGCGTTGCAGGATGTTCAAAACGCGCTCATGCGCGGTGTCATTACGCCCATGGTAGGTACGGCTATGGAGCGATTGTTCACGTCTAATCCGGGCGTTCAATTTGACGCCGCAGCGTGGGAAGAATTCACGCAACTCAACGAGATGATGGCGATGAATTGCATCGACGAGACGTTCATCGAGTTACAGAACGCGAGAGGCGGCGTGCGTAACCCGAACGGCTTGTTCGTCTCAAAAATTCGAAAGTTTCTCGGACAAATGCGGAACAATTTCGGTGGTGGTCATGGTGGTGGGCACTACGGAGGAGGAGGTGGTGGTGGTGGTGGTGGAAATTTCGGTGGTCGAGGAGGAAGAGGGAACAATTTTAATAACTACAACAACAACAATAACTTCGGAGGAGGAAGAGGAGGTGGCGGCGGCTACGGCGGCCAAGGCGGTGGCGGCTACGGCGGCCAAGGCGTGGACGATCAAACGCTCAGAAGTACGCTCCCAGCGTACGCGAACAGAATAATCACTTGTATTGAGAAAGGCCGTTTCCAACGAAACGCCATCGACGAGCGCATGCTCTCCGCCTTGTCTCAAGTTCGCGACCCCTCGGCGATGGAAAAAATTGTCACGGAAATGGAAACCGCGAACGTGGACAACGTCCGAAACGTCGCCGGGTATTTCATGGGCATCATTAGAAAGAACAAAAATAGCGGTGGTGGTGGTTACGGAGGGCAGTTTCAATAAATACACATTTCTACTTTTGCTTTTACGTTCTCGTTTAAGAAGCACTTCTTCCTCGCTCTTTATGAGAGAGTATAAAAAACAAACCTTCCTCGTTGCTTTCATCAGAAATTTCTTCACTTGCAAAGAGAGAGAGAGAGAGAGAAAAGGGTAACGATGCGCCGAGCGTCTACCACCACCGCCTTGGCCGCCGCTCGAAGAGCTCTTTTGAGCGCATGGAAGTCATCGCGCGCGGGCAAAAATTCTTCTTCTCTCGGGGATACAAAACTCGTCCTCGCGTCGTGTTGCTTCTGTTCTTCTTTTTCTTCGAGTCCGTCGTCGTTTCAACAAACTCTTCCCGAGAAAGTCTTCGAAGATGCTTCTTCGTCTTCGTTCGGCGGTGGCAACCAAAAGAGAGCGACGGACGCGATACACAGAAGCGAGGAGAAGCCGTCCTCTTCGGCGACAGCTGGAGCAGTCAGTCAGCTGGATTTCGCGACGCTCGTGAAACACCCGGAAGGCGCGGAGTCGCCGATGAAATTCTACGAGCGGTTAGCCGAAGAAGGCGTGTTGCAACGAGACGAGAAACAGGTGAAAGCGCTTTACGTGCTGGATAAGTTTTATCACAAAGTCATGGGGAAAGACGATAGTAATAAAGATAGTAATAGCAGCAGTAGTAGTAGTAGTAGTCGTGATAACAGCAGCAGTCGCGGTACTAGCAACGAGGAGAATAAATCGTGGTTTCAAAAGCTCTGGGATCGAACGAACAAGTCAGACGCCTCGACGCTGGCGGGTGAAACGAGCGCGGGCGGGGTGTATTTATACGGCGGACCTGGGTGCGGTAAAACGTTCGTTTCCGATTTGTTCATGGCAACGTTACCAAAATCTTTCTCGAAACGCGTGCATTTCCACGCCTTCATGATGGAAACGCACGGAGAGTTGCACAGGTTAGCCCAGATGAAAAAGAAAACGGATAATGTTTCGAACGAAGATACCGTGAAGTGGTTCGCGGATTCCTTGGCGGCAAAAGTAGACGTGTTGTGTTTAGATGAGTTTCAAGTGACCGATGTCGCCGATGCAATGATCATTAGACGATTACTCGATAGATTGTGGGAGAATAACGTGCGAGTGGTGTGCACTTCGAACCGAGCGCCGGACGAGTTGTATAAAAACGGATTGAATCGGAAACAGTTTTTACCATGTATTGAAGGCATAAAAAGTCGAATGCAAGTGCACGATATGGACTCAGTGTTCGATTACCGGATGATTGGATCAGTTAACGTGCACGGGGTTTGGAAAATGATCGGGGAAAGTGATAAAACCGACGAAGAGGCTAAACAAATCGCGCACGATTGGTTGGAAGTGAAGACGCAAAACCTCGCCGGCGAACGGACGTTGAGGGAATTAGAGGTGGCAATTTCTGGTAGAAGTCTACGGATTAAACAAGCTGGGGGTGGCGTTGCGCGAATAGAGTTCGACGAGCTGTGTGACGCGAATTTAGGACCGTCGGATTACGTCGCTTTGTGTTCAACCTTTCACGCCATTGGAATTGAAAACATACCGAAATTGTCTTTAGACCGAGTCGATTTGATGCGCAGGTTCATCACGTTCATCGACTGCGCATACGAGCACAAAGTGAAGCTGATAATCACGGCCTATGCGAAACACCCTGACGATTTACTCGTGATAGCCGACGCAAAATCGTTTGAATGCGACACTCGAGACGAGTTCTTTGCCTGGGATCGCGCGAAATCTCGTCTCAACGAAATGCAAACGGACGAGTACACGAAATCCAGTTGGAAGCCAAAAACCTCAAAATGGCTTTTAGAACAATCTTTTTCTCTTCGAGAGAAAATCAACGTCAACGTTCTGCGAGGATTATGGCAACGCTACGACAAAACCAAAAACGGAGTCTTGGACGAATCCGAATTGGCGTATTTACTCGCCGATTTGAACGAGCTCAAAGTCGGCCATCGAAACGTCTCCAAAGACCAACTGGACCATTCCTTGAGAGAACTCACCCGAAGGCGATGCGGAAGTCGAGGCGATGGATTTGTCACTTTCGACGATTTCGTAGAATACGGAAGGAAAGGCTTCGATAAGATCGAACTCCCGCCCGAGGATCTCGAAAAAATTCGGTGCGCGGAAGGCGACCTGATACCGTCGCTTTAAAAATAATAATTAAAATAGTGCACGAGTCGGTCGACTTCAAAAAAAAGACCAACCAAATGCGTGTTGGGCAAATTTTAAAGACCACATAAGTATCACACTCCCCAACTTAATACTAAAATGTCTTCGTCTCAAACGCTCATAACGAAGAAGAAGACGAAGAGGAAAAAATTGGACGCTTTTACGGTGTTCACCTTTCTCGCCTTTTACTTCAAGTCCGATTTCGCGTTCTTCGTCGTCGCGTTTCTCATAAAGTACCTGCTTTTTTTCATCCCGAAAAGGAAAACGACATTTTTTAATCGAGGATGGGGAAACTTTGAACTGGTGAAACAAATGCGAGCGTCGGTGGTGAAATCAGTCTCCAGTGGACGCGGGTTTGTGAACGACGCGATGGTCGTCCAGTGGGACCCGTTCGGAGAAATCGTTCAAACCGAGGTGGACGGTTGGAACGTCGTGGAATGTGCAGATATCGATTCCACAGAGAATTCGACATTTTTGTCGAAGATTTTGCCAAAACACAAACGTGTGGGCTCAAGAAGAACATCCGAAAGAAAAGATGAAAAAAAAACAAAAACACAAACAACGAAAACACCCAAAAGTGGTGGACGAAAAAGGGAGAACTCTCTACAAGAAGAAGAAGAAGAAAAAAGAACAACGACGCACACCATCAACTGCGACACCGGGATTTTTAAAATCAAAGAAGTCGCTTCGCTGTGCAAGAAATCCAGAAACTTATCCGCTTTACAAAGTGGGGAGATACTGAGAGTGTGGAAATCGTCCTCGTCTCGGAGATTGGACGATAGGAAAGTGAAACGGGTCGCTATCGTGTTACCGTTTACGGGCGATACGACGTTCGCGTTTCGAAGACGCACGGCGGAGAATTTGCTGACGGCGCATTATAAAGAGAACGATGCGATGGAAGATGAAGCAATGGTCGTTTTAATTCCCGAGTTTCCGTTTTATGGGAAACGGAGAGTGGTTGGGCAACCCACTCATGTTATTAGCACCGTGAGCGAGTACATTTTAATGCACTTGATTGGATTGAGAGAGGCGTGTGGATTAATCGAATGGGCCAGAGATACCTACGGCGACGAAGTTTCCATCGCAATCGGTGGTTGCTCTATGGGCGGTTACATTGCAGCGAACGCAGGTATTCTTACCTCTCGCGGCTTTCATGGGGACGAGAATACGAACACGAAGAAGAAGGTAGGGAACAACGCGAACAAAAAGTTGGGCGTGGTGAGCGTGTGTTCGTGGCACAACTTTGAAAAATCATTCGCTCCAAACTCGTATTTGTATTTAAGATTAGATCGAGAGCAGCTCTTGATTAAGGATAGTTACGTGGAAAACATGATCTCAGAGATCGTGTTATCCTCGGAAAGCGAAGCGTCGAGTTCTTCCGATGAACTTTCTGGCGAGAAAAGACAATCATCTCGACGCGTCTTTGGAGAATCAAACGTAACCTCGGCGCCGGAATCACCTCGCTCGATCAAGAGCAAGAGCACGTCGACGTCATCCAGTTTGTCCAAGGATGACAGCATATTCGAAAACCTAGACTGGAAAGCCGTTCTGAATCGAACGTTGCAACGATTAGTTGGCATCGAGCGTTTGATGAAAGCGAGCGGAGGCGCGGGAATTTTTGAGCACAAGTTGGACGCAATGGTGGCTCACTTCGCCAAAAGAGATAAATTAATCACGTCTGATTACGATGAAGTTGGTGCAATTATGAGCCGGTGTACCGCGTTAACGAAACTAGACGGTGTTGCTTTCACGTACGATTCCGGTGATCATTTGAAAAACGTGATCAACTCAAAAGCCGCCATCGTGCCCGCTTTCCTCGAGGCGTTCAAGCGCATGGAATCGTCGAGATGATATGTACTATGCGTGCATACATGTATATTTTTTCTGTATTTATTATTTTTTGCTCAATGACGATACGATTCAGCTCTACGTGAATATACGTCGGACCCTCGGGGTGTGAGGAGGGCGAGATCATGGTAGATGTATACATTTCTATTTTGTTGTGTTGTTAAAAAACTTTTCATGCCTATTTGTTGAGTACCTTGAGAAAATGCGCGTGACGAATGCTCGTCGCCCCTATATCTTCTCTCAACGCGGCCATCGCCGCTTCTCTCACTATTCCTCTTAAATCTGCGCCAGTTTTCCCCTCAGTTCGCTCGGAGACATCTTCGAGATTTACGTCTTCGGCTAAAGAAACCGCTCTGGCGTGGACGTGTAACGCCTCGAGGCGTTCCTCCGGTGTCTTTAACGCTCCAACTTCTAAAATTAAATCAAATCTACCCGGTCTCGTTAGTGCTGGGTCTAAAGCATCTACTCGATTCGTCGTTGCTATGACTAGAACGGATGATGATGATGACGACGACGAAGGAGAATTGGTGCTCATATTACTAGTACTACTGTTAATACTGCTCAAGCCGTCCATTTCCGTGAGTAAGGCTGAGAGTACTCGAGCTGCTGAATCGTGAGAACCGGCACTGGAAGATCCTTCTCCTCCTCCTCGAGATCCGGACATGCCATCAATTTCATCTAGAATAAGCACCGCGGGTGAGGCTTTTCGAGCCTTTAAAAACGCGTCCGTGAGTATTTTTTCACCTTCGCCCAAGTACATCGAAAAAACATCTGCGGCAGAAAGCGAGAACACGGTTGCACCGGAAGCAGTGGCTGCCGCTCGCGCTAACGTCGTTTTCCCACCACCCGGTGGACCGTGTAATAAAATGCCTCTTGCTGGTTGAATGCCTAATCGTTCAAAACTGTTTTTCTTTTTCAAAGGCCATTCGATGGCGCGCACTAAGCGTTTCTTCACTTCGAACAATCCTCCGACATCGTCCCAGCTCGTTTTAGCGACATCAGCGACCGAAGCAACGTTTCGGATTACTGTCGCCCGAACTTTCGACGCCGCTTCGACAAAATCACTCGAACGCACTTTGACATCATTATTGTCGTTTTGGGTATTCAGTGCACACCGCTTCACCGCAACCATAGCAGCTTCTCGGCAGAGACTTTGTAAATCGGCACCCGAGTAGCCTTTCGAGTTTTTCGCGACCGTATCAATGTCGCGCTCAAAGTCGAAGTTGTTTTCAGTATCATCTATTGGCACGTTCCGCAAATGCACCCTCAAAATCAGTGATCTCTCGCTCGTATTCGGTAATGATGTTTCGATTTCCCGATCAAATCGTCCCGGTCTTCGCAACGCTGGATCGATGGTATTTGGGCGTGTTGTCGTCGCAACGACAACCGGGGACTGCCCCCATTGCTTTGTGCCATCCATGAGCGTTAAAAGTTGTGCAACTACCCTGTTTTGATGCTGTGAAGAATTCTTTGTTCGTCTCGGTGCAACTGCGTCTATATCATCCATCAGAATAATCGATCTTTTGTTCCCTCCCGCGCTACTGCCACAAAATTCTCTCGCTTTCTGAAAGATGTTCCGAACGTTTCTCTCCGCGTCGCCGGCGTATGCGCCATTATTGTATACATCACCTGCGCTCAGAGAAAATATCCGAACATCAATTCCTATTTCACTACATGCTTCCCTGCACGCGGCACGAACTGCCGACGTCTTACCAGTCCCGGGAGGACCGTGGATTAAAACGCCGCTTGGGAAAGACGCGCCGATCGAGGCTGCAATCCCCTCGTACTGTTTAGGCCACGCGATTGCCTCTCTCAGCGCACCGAGAAGTTCATCGCACGCCACGAGTTCGTCGTCCGCGCTCCACGAAGATGAAGTAGAAGAAGTAGACGCACCCCCTAAACGCCTGACGCTTGTTCCGTCGCCATCCACAAGATCGATAATCGTCCGGTGCGTTATTCGATAGCACTGCTCCTCGCTCGACGAAGACGGCTCACACTCTCGCACTCTCAAAACCAAACTCTCCTCCGTTTCTCCAAACATCAACGTGCACTTCCCCGAGACTACTCTGTGCGCCAACGCTCTTCTCACCTCTTCCGTTCGTCTCGTCGTACCGTCCTTCTTTGCTCTGCCATTCATAACTTCCACGCTTACGCGCGAGCAGTTCACCACCGCCGAAGGAGAAGCAGACATCATCGTTTGCACTTCAATCGTACACCGATCGTCCTCGCGCTTCTCGCTCCTCTTCTTCTGTCTCTGTCGCAACGCGTTTAACGTTTCCTTCGCGTCTGTGAAAAAATGTTCCTCTTTCGACGATTCGTCTTCTTTGGAGTGATTTTGCAGAAAGACGAAAACGCCGCCGTCCAAGACTGCTTCTTCATCCGCTTCGTCGTCGTCGTCGTCGTCGTCTATTCTTCTTCTCGCTAACCCGGATTGCTTCACGGGCGTGTCAAGCGCACCACCGTCTTGCCGCCATCCTTGTTCGCGTTTTGGATGTGCCATCGCGAGGAGCGATGTCCTCGAAGAGTTTTCAGCAACAATCGACACGCGAACGAATTCGCCGCATTGCGCGTGCAATCTGTGCAAGTCGGAGGCATTCAAAAAGATTCGAGTCGAAGCCGTCGAAGAGGGAGAAGAAGGAAGGAGTCGCAGGGAAGAGAAGGAGACGCTGCTGGAATGTGTGCGCTCTTCATCCGTATTCTCTTTTGTCGGGGACATTTTATAGTATCGTCGTCATATTATCACACGTAGCGGAGTTTTAGACAATAAAAATGAAGTTTTGAAGAAGCACAACTTGAATTAAAAACGATATAAATATACAAACGTCGTCGTGCGCGGATCATCATCAGCATCATCATCATCGAGAACTTCGAGTTTCGATTTCGCGTCTAAACTCCAAAGCGATTTCGTCGATTAACTCGTCGCTTTTTTGTCGAATAGCTTCTTTCTCGCGTTGGACTTCCAATCTCGATTGGAGCCTCTCTTCCTCTACTTTTCGCAACAATTCTTCTTTTTCCTTGGCGAAACTCGCTCGGGCGGAGGATAAAGCGTCGTTGACGTCTTTGTTCGATTGTAGTTTCATTTCGGAGACGGTTTGAAAGTTTTTACGCTCAAACTCTTTCGCCTTCGCTTCGGCGGCGTCGACTTTTAACTTCATGGCTGCTTCTCGTTGCTTGAAGTCTTCTTCGAGCGCAGCGAGTTTCGCGTCGAGCTCGAGTTTGTTCCGGGCCAACACTTCTTCCTCTCTCTTTTGCGCCGCGACTCCGTTGGTGTCTCGTTCTTTCGCGAGCGCCTCTTTCGACGCCTTCAAATCTTTCTCCAGTTGTTCCAATCGCTCGCTGTCTTCGTTTTCCAACGCGAGCTTCAACGCAATTTCCGCGTCTTTACGCGCTCTCTCAAACTCTTCTTGGCTTTCTTTCAGTTGTTGAGATAAAGCGTCGATTTTTTGCTTCACCTCCAGCGCCGTTTGCTTTTCCTTCTCGACAAAGTCCTTCTTCATCGCGTCTTCTTTGGCGATGTATTCTTTCTTGAAGAACGCGAACGAGTGCTTGGCAATTTCAGCATCCTTCTTAATCTCTTCAATCTTATTCTCGTAGAATTGCTTCACTTCCATGTTGTCCGAGTTGGCGTCTTTTTGCCCGGAGAAAGAAGGAAGAGACGGTGCCGATGCCGACTTGGCGGAGATAGTGCTATTTGCGACAGCGGAAGACGCCTTGTACATCTCGTTCTCCATGAGACGTTTAAAAGCGTTTCGCTCGGCTTTTGCATATTTCACCTGCGCGACGACGGCTTCAATCTTGGCGTCATTCTCTTTCATGAGTTGCGCAACCATTTCAATTTCTTCGTTTTCGAAAAACTTGCTCACTTTGTTCAACAGAACGTCGTTCTCGCGGCGAATAGTTTGCAGTTTCGAGTCAACGATGGCGGAAATCTTAGCATCGTCGAGATCCTTTTGTCTGCTCAAAAGACGTTTCGATTCTTTCTCTGCTTTTCTCTCGGCAGCTTTTTTGGCTTTGATTTCAGCAGCAATTCGTATCGCTTCTTTATCGGCCGCGAATTTTTCTTCATCTTTGAATCCCGTGTTGACGAGCGCGTTCGCGGTTGATCCAATGGCGCGCGCTGCTCCGCTAATTGCTCCGAAAGGTTTGAGATCGTATTGCTTCATAATAATGCGAGCTAAAAACGAAAATGTCACGAGGAAAAACACGTTTCGCAACGTGTAATCGATGGTGCCGTCGCCTCGGATGATGGCAAGAAATTGTCCCGGAGCTACATCATCGCCTGGTATCATGCTCGCCGCGCGTTTCTTAGCACGGGAAAGCTCTCCGATCGATTGATTAATCGATGCCACTTTTGCTTTCTTTTTTGCAGCTGCGGCTTTTTGTGCAGCTTTCTTCTCTTTCTTCGTCATGGGCATAGCCGGAGGTTGGGTCGAGCGCGAAATATGCGCCAACTTCTTCACCGACGACGTTGCCGCTTGGACCGGTTTTCTCACAACTGGCGGTGCATTTTGATAGCAAATGATACACGTTGCAACGGATAAGGCAATCGCTAAAAACTTTTCCTCGTTGTCCATGCGAGTCCACATGTTCGGAGGCCCGGGCAAATCAAATCTCGCGTCCACGCGCTTCCATGCTTTTTTAATCTGCGCAGTCTGCTCTCTGCTCACGGATTCAGCTATGATGCTAGAAGATGATTGCGTGACTGGTTTTGATTTATACGCGATACCAGAGGTAGAGACTATCGTGTTGTTCTCGCCGATTTTCTGACCCCACTCTTTCGATGTGACGTTTGGCGAGGACGAGGAGGAGGAGGAGGAGGAGGTCGGAGGAACGACTAACACGTCCCAAACGGCGTCAACGGCGTATGCAAACGAAGCATAACCAGCCGAGGAGTAAAACGACGTCTTTCCAACTCGCCCGGAGTGGTCACCTCGCGTTTCTTCTCCGTGATTATCATGATCATTATCATGGTCGTGGTCGTGGTCGTGGTCGTCTTCCATTTCAACGTCTTCCTCTCCAACCCAGGAAAATCCAGCGTATCCAGGCGCGGAATAAAACGACGCCATGCCAGACATGCCTCCATTCTTACCTTGAATCGATAAGTTTGGTTTGCTTGCTTCGCCTCTTTTCGCTCTGAACTCCTCCGCGATGGCGTTCAACCGAGCGTACAAGTCGCCTTCTTCGTCCTTCTCCTCGCGCGTAACTTCCGTCAAAGACGACGCAGAAGCAGTCGATTTCAGGACTTCTTCTTGCTTTTTGCGGTGTTCGCGAATGATCGCGTCCAATCGCCCTTGCATATCGCCTTCCTTCTCTGGTTCGTTTTTGGCGACTGCCGCGGAAGGTCCTTTTTCCTCCTCCTCTCGTAACTTTTTCATCGCTTCCTCCGCGTACGCGTCGCAATACTCTTGCGATCTCTTCGCCGACGCTTGAATCGCCGCGTTTATCATCGTTTCCGTGATGTTTTCCTTCGTCGCCGATGATGACGAAAAACTCGTCGTCTTTTTTCTTTGCTCGCGAAAGGACATCGTGATTGCGTTTAAGCGCGCGTTTAAATCTTCTTCTGATGATGATGATTGAACAACAAAATCTCCCCCTTTTGCGGTTGCTTTTGAACTCTGCGCGTTTGCTCTTCCTACGCCTTTACCACCGCCATACGAAAAGCAATACACCGACGATCCGTCTTCGCATATGATCTCCGTGCACTCGTTTGGCCACTGTTGTCGATAATACATTTTCGTGGGTTCCTTCGATGTCTTTTCTGGTCCCAAAGAATACACGATGTTCGCGTTCTCCCCGACGTTTCGTCTCGAGTTCCTCGCGCGCACGGATTTTCTTTTATTATTCGTATTAGAATCATCATCATCATCGATATCGTTTTGTCGACGCGCCGGGTTCGCAAAATCAGCAGATCTCGCTCTTCTTCCTCCTCCTCGAGTCGTCGTCTGCGACGTACTACTCCTCATCATCGCCGGGGCTTTGCATGAGGAGGACGTCTCCATCCTCATAGATATCAATTTTTTTGTTTTGTCTGAAGTGTGTGGTCTGAAGAAAACAGAGAGAGAGAGTGAGAGAGAGAGCGAGAGAAAATAATTAATACTGATGCGAGGAGAAGAGTCTGTCGTTTTGTCTCAGGAAAGACAGAGAGTGCTCACAAGAGGAGGAAAGGAACAAAAAAAGAGAATAAAATGACGTAATATTGTGAAATTAAGCGCACAATTAACTCGACCACACACACACACACACACACAAAGGGTATAGTATTCATCACGAACACGCGACATACATACATACATAAGAAGAAGAAGAAGAAAACTTTGAAAAATATTTATTAAGAATGGGGATCATTAAAGCGCAATCGTTCGACGAACCGTCCGTTTTGAAGCAAATGCCTTCCGCGGAAGATCCAAAAGTGAACGCCAAAGTGGTTGACTTTGGGACGTGTCAATGCATGAAAATCGAAGTGACGAAAGGCGTGGATTGGAAAAGCTGCATGGGAATCCTCCCGGGCGCGCCGGCCACGTGCCAAACCAGACACGTGGGTATTTGCGTGAAAGGCGAATTGAACGTCGTCATGGACGATGGGACGAAGTTTGACATAAAAGAAGGCGACTCTTACTTGATTGAACCGGGACACATTTTCACGGAAACGAAATCGGACGTGGAAGCGTTTGAAATCGTCTCGAAAGTCGAAGGCGCCGCTTCGGCCGGAGGCGCGTCCACGTACATGATCGGCGACACTTCCGAAGAAGCGAAGGAAAACAACGCGTCGTTCGACGTGAAACGGTTCGACGACCCGAACGTCACGACCAAAGAGATGAAAAACGGGAAAGCGTGCGTGTGCTTTCTCGGTAACAAACAAGCGAAAGGCATGGTGTGTTACCTTCAGCCTGGATGGACGTGGGCCACTGGGGCGAAAGCGTTGTTACCGGAAGATAAACAACATCTCACCGCGTGTCCCGCCAGGCACGTCGGCTTTATTAAATCCGGTACGTTTGGAATGACCGACGTCGAAACCGGAACGGAAACCGTCGCCAAGGCGGGTATGTGCTACTTGTGCGAAGCAGGGCACGAAGCTCGCGTCATCGGTGACGAACCGGTGGAATTCATCGAGTTTGAAAGCGTCGGGCCTTTTTAATTTTGTATTATTTGTGTCTGTTGTCTTCTTCTCTGTATATAATAGTCGATGTTTGTGATATAAATTTGTATATAAAAGCTTGTCTCTGTCTCTCTTGTGTTTTTGTGAGATCTGGCCTCTCAGATATTTTTTTTTTAGCTCGCGAGAAAGAAACAAAAAATTTCCTCCTAAAACGACGAACGACTTCTTCATAATAATTAAAGCGCAAACACAAAGAGCGGCGATCTTTTTATCGTTAAGAAGAAAACTACTTTACTGTCGCATTTATACACACATCCAAACGACGCGATGATGAATTCTTCTCGTCCTGTTTCTGTCCACAGTGGATTGCTCTCCTCCTCCTCGCAAAAAAGATCTTCTTCTTTGTCTTCTTCTTCCTCGACGATGACGAGTAGTGGAAAAAAGAAATCTGTGTTGGCGGCGATTAAAATTGGAAGACATCCAACTTCCCATCGCCGCGCTTCTCTGTTTTCATCAATCTCCCCGAAGGCTGGCATGACCATGTACGACAAAATTGTCCGCGATCACACGATTGCCACGGAAGATAACGGGACAAAGTTAGTGTTCATCGACAGACACATGGTGCACGAAGTCACGTCGCCGCAAGCGTTCGAGGCTTTGCGTTTAGCCGGGAGAAACGTGAGAAGACCGGACAACACGTTGGCGACGGTGGATCACAACGTCCCGACTTCGGACCGATCGAAGTTTGAAAGCGTGGAAACGTTCATCACGGAGATGGAATCGAGAGTGCAAGTGGTGCAGATGGAGGAGAACGTGAAGGACTTTGGCATCACGTATTTCGGGATGGAAGACAAGAGACAAGGAATCGTGCACATCATCGGGCCGGAACAAGGCTTTACGTTGCCGGGGACCACAGTCGTGTGCGGGGATTCCCACACGGCCACGCACGGTGCGTTTGGTGCGTTAGCGTTTGGTATCGGGACGAGTGAAGTCGAACACGTGTTGGCCACGCAAACGTTGTTGCAAAAGCCGAGCATGAATATGAACGTGAGAATCGACGGCAAGTTGATGGATGGCGTCACCTCCAAAGATTTGATCTTGCACGTGATTGGAAAGATTGGTACCGCCGGGGGTAACGGGTCTGTCATCGAGTTTTCTGGCGAAGCCATTCGTGAGTTGTCCATGGAAGCGAGAATGAGTATTTGCAACATGGCGATTGAAGCTGGCGCGAGAGCCGGAATGATCGCGCCGGATGAGATCACCTACGAATACTTGAAAGGCAGACCGATGGCGCCGAGTGGTGAGACTTGGGAGAAGGCGGTGGCGTACTGGAAAACGTTAGGTACCGATGCGGATGCCAAGTTTGATAAGGTTGTGGTTATTGACGCGAAGGATATTGAACCGACCGTCACGTGGGGAACGTCGCCGCAAGATACCGTCGGCATTTCCGGCGTCGTGCCAAACCCGGACGATTTTGACGAATCCAGGGCGAACGCGATGCGAAGATCGTTGGAATACATGGGTTTGACTCCAGGGACAAAAATGAAGGACGTTGCGGTTGACAAGGTGTTCGTCGGATCGTGCACGAACGGGAGAATTGAAGACCTCAGAGCCGTGGCCGCCGTGGCCAAAGGCAAGAAAGTTGCCAGTTCCGTGTACGCCATGGTGGTCCCGGGTTCGGGTATCGTCAAAGACCAAGCCGAAGCAGAGGGTTTGCACACCGTCCTGATTGAAGCCGGTTTTGATTGGAGAGAACCGGGGTGCTCCATGTGCCTCGCCATGAACCCGGATAAGTTGTTGCCGGGTGAACGATGCGCTTCGACTTCAAACAGAAACTTTGAAGGTCGTCAAGGGAACGGCGGCCGAACGCACTTGGTGTCGCCAGCCATGGCTGCTGCCGCGGCCATTACTGGTAAGTTGTGCGATGTCAGAGAAATCGGTTCTGGTGCCGGTTTGACTGGCGACGACGTCCCGAAGAAAGTCGACAAGGACTTTTTGACAAACCAATCCATCGTGCCGCCGCGACCGAGAGTGGACCAAGCGAAATCTGGCAGCGGTAGTAGTGGTATGCCGACGTTTACGACGCTCAAAGGTAAAGCCGCTGCGATGGACTTGCAAAACATCGACACGGACATGATTATCCCGAAGCAGTTTTTGAAAACCATCAAACGAACCGGATTGGGCGTTGGCGCGTTTTACGAAATGCGATTTAACGCCGACGGCTCGGAAAAACCGGACTTCGTCTTGAACAAACCAGAATGGAAAGGAACCTCGATCTTAGTTGCCGGCGATAACTTTGGTTGCGGCAGTTCCCGAGAGCACGCGCCGTGGGCCATCAACGATTTGGGAATCAGGTGCATTATCTCCACCTCCTTCGCGGACATCTTTTTCAACAACTGCTTCAAGAACTCCATGTTGCCGATTGTTTTGGACGAACCGACGGTGAGAACGTTGATGCAAGACGCCAACGAGATGAAAGAGCTAGAAGTCGATCTCGCGGCGCAAACCATCACGAGAGCGGATGGTTCTAAGATTTCCTTTCAAGTTGACGAGTTCCGCAAGCACTGCTTGTTGAATGGCTTGGACGACGTTGGATTGACGATGTTGAAGAACGACCAAATCGACAAGTTTGAAATCGAACGATCGCAGAAGTACCCGTGGCTGGACGGTGCGAGGGAAATGGCTGCGCGTTAAAAAGCGATTGTTATATTAATACGCTAACACTCTCTATATATTGCTATCATCTTTAATTCATACCTATAACTTTTTGCAAAAGCGACTAAATATTGTACACACGTATTTACTAAAGGATGCAAGAAGGCGAGCTTCATCCCCGTCTTCGTACTTTGTCGCCCACGGCACGTCTCGCACTTTGATTTCGTCTGCCTTATTATTATTATTTATCGCAAACTCTATTTCCTCCGTGACGATTTCGTTTCGAACGTCGTCGTCGGAGCATTTGAGGAGCACATGCGCCAACACCGTTTTACGATGGTGCCATAGCGTTTCCCGTCCGCGAAACGCCGCAATCTTTTCGCGCACGAAACGGAATTCGTCAACGATCACTTCATCGAAGAATCTCTTCTTCACTGCATCGTAGTGAAGTAGTCGATCGTAAACTGAGCGAATTACTGCGCGTCGAAAATGCCACGCGCTCGGATCGGAGGAAGAAATGTTTGTTTTTGATTCTCGCAAGACGCTCTTCGCCCGTTCCAAGAGCTCATCCGGTTCGTTCACGTTTTGCTTCACATGGACGAGCTCAAAGACGAACAACTTGTGCGACCACGCGGCGTAATTGCTCAGCTTCCGTCGACACGTTTGTTCGCACGCGAGAGTTTCTCGTTCGTATACATTATTTAATAACAATAATGATAACATCGTCGTATCCCTTCGCGCGTTTCTTGGTATTAGGTGATTCCTTCTCTCCGCGCCGCCGCCGTGAAAACAACACGTCATAATCACCCACCTTCTGTGCGCAAACGCCGCCGTGGACTTTGGAAACTTTGTTTGTACGAACGTGGCAAACATCATTTCTCGTTCCATCTCTTTCATCCTATTCTTCTCTTGATCATCACTCGTCGTGTCACCGTCCTTTTCCAACGCTTCCAAGACTCTTCTTTTTCTCACGTTCCAACCGGATAAACTGTCGCCAGTGAGCACGCATAAAAGTACTTTCAAATCATCATCCAAGAAGGCATCATCGTCATTCTTTTCGTCCTTTTTCCTCCTCAACTGAGAATACACGTAGTTTAATACGGGCACTATAACGTGCGCGTTAATCGCCAGTTTATGTTCTCGGACGCAAAACGAGCGATAAAACAACTTTAACCGCTTTCGGTCGTTTTCGTCTTCTTCATCGTCGGCAAACTTTTCCCCTAACAACTCTCTCAAATGCTTCCACGGAGGCACAAACGCCAGCTCGTTTAAAGAGAAATCCGAGGAGATGATTCTGAGTAACTCTGACGCGAGTTCTTTGCCATCAAAATCATTCGTGTCGTCGTCTTTTCCTCCTACTCCTTCTTCTTCTTCTTTGAATTCTTCTTCTTCGCCTTGTTGTTGTCCCATCATCTTACCATCACATCAAATTTCTCTTCTTCTTCCGAAGAATTTTTCTCAAGCAAACGAATTTAAAATTATTTGCGTTTTTGTCAAATTGCAAGACAGAAGAAAATATCTATCACTTTTTCTCATCATCACACAGTTCCTTTTGACGACCAAAAAATTCTCTTCTCGATCTCTCATCTCATTTCGCCAGAATTGTATTCGCGTTCTCTCTCTGACTACACTCATCACAAAAGAGAGCACACAAATAGTAATTAATCATCAAGGATGATGACGACTTACACGAGATCATCCTCTCTCTCGTTCCTCATTTTCGCCCTTTTCACCTTTACCTTTTCCCCGAGCTCTTTCAAAGGAGTGAACGCTTCCGCGTTCCTCGCGACGGACAAAAATTTCGACTCCGCGGTTTTAGGATCGAACAAGAACGTCTTCGTGAAATTTCTCGCGCCTTGGTGAGGCCACTGTAAGAGCATGAAACCCGCGTGGGACAAGCTCGGCAGTAAATACAAAGATCACGCGTCGGTGATGATCGTGGACGTGGATTGCACCGCGGATGGCGCGCAAACGTGTCAGAAAATGGGCGTGCAAGGGTACCCGACGATTAAATACTTCCTCGCAGGGGACAAGAAAGGGAAGGATTATCAACAAGGGAGAGATTTCGACGCAATGCTCGCGTTTACGAAGAAAACCTTAGACGTGGAGAAGTGCGACGTGAAGACGAAGAAAGCGTGCAAACCGAACGAAATCGCGTTGATTGAGAAATTCGACGGGAAGACTTCCGCGGACATCGCGGAAGAGTTGAAGAAACGATCGGAGGAGTTGAAGACGATAAAGTCAGACATGAAGGCGGCGAAGCTGGAACACAACACCAAGGTCGCGACGTGGAAGAAAAGAGAGGCGGCATTGAATAAAGGGGAGGCTATTTTGAAGCAGTTGGAGCAGTTGAGGAAGAAAGACGAGTTGTAATCGTCGCTCTTTCTTATAAAGGCAAAGTTTCCGAACAATGATGTTTAACATAAATAGTGTGTTCTTAAAATCTTCTGCGACGAGAGGAGGCGGAACCAACCAATTTTTTTCTTAACGATATTAAAACAAAGAGAGAGATAGAAATCCAGTAGATGCAAATTAGTGATATCATATTCCAAGAAAGTCACACTGCGTGATTGTGGATTGATTGAAGCGTGTCGAAAGAGATTTTATCCGGGGGTGGTTTTAATTGGGAAAAAAATGTTGGGGGGGACGCGTTTAACGAGGAGAGGAGGAACAAGAAATAATAAGGAAGCACTTAGCGTGCCAATTCATTCAATTCAAGATTCAAGATAATATTTGTGATTATTTTTAAAAGCCAAACTCTTCTATGATGTTTTGTTGTTGTTTTTGTTTCTTCGCAGTACTGTAGCAGTTGTGTGTTGATCGTTCATCGTTTTATCTCTAAAGCTCGTCCTCGTCGTCGTCGCTCGCTTCGGTGATGTCGTAGATTTTTCGCACAATCTTTTGACCGTTGGCGAGGCACAAGCCGTGTCTATCCGCGGTGACTAAAATCGTATCGTCTTCGTTGAATTTGCCCTTCAAGATTTCCGTGGACAAGTTCTGTAACAATTGTTTTTGAATGGCACGTTTGACCGGACGAGCGCCGTATTGCGGATCGTAGCCTTCTCTCGCCAAATATTCAACCGCGGATTTGTCGTATTCAATCGCCATGCGTTGGCCATCGACTCTGTTGGACAAGTTCTTGAGTTGTAATTGGACAATCTCTTCGATTTGCGAATGGTTGAGCGATTCAAAGCAAATAAACTCGTCGATTCTGTTGATAAATTCTGGTCTGAAGTGCGATCGGACGTGTTGCATGACGGCGTCTTTCACGTTACCTCTTCCTCTTCTTTTGTTTTGGTAGTTCATTTCGTCCGAACCCAAGTTCGAAGTCATGATAATCAAGCAGTTTCTAAACGAAACGTTTCTACCTTGAGTATCCGTCACGTGGCCTTCATCCAACAACTGCAACAAGACGTTAAAGACATCGACGTGCGCTTTTTCAATCTCATCGAACAAGACGACCGAGTACGGCTTTTGTCGAACCGCGTCGGTGAGCATGCCCCCTTCGTCGTAGCCGATGTAGCCTGGCGGTGCGCCAATCAATCTAGCCACGGAGTGTTTTTCCATGTACTCGGACATGTCCAAACGCACCAACGCTTGGTCCGAGTTGAAGAGATACGATGCTAAAGCCTTTGCCAATTCTGTCTTTCCGACGCCAGTCGGACCGAGGAACATGAACGAGGCGACCGGCCCATTCGGATCGGCGAGATCCGCGCGCGAGCGTTGCACGGCTTCGGCGACGCATGTGACCGCTTCTTCTTGACCAATGACTCTTTCGTGAAGTTCCGATTCCAATTGCAACAATTTCTGTTTCTCCGAAGAGACCAATTTCGCCACCGGTACGCCGGTCCATCTGGACACGACTGTCGCGACGTCTGCATCCGTCACCTCTTCTCTCAACATCACCCCACCACCTTGTAAGGACAACACTTCGCCTTCCGCTTTCTTCACCTCGTCTTCCACGCGCTCTTTTTCCGCTTCCAATTTGGCGAGGTCGCTCTTGCAATTCGCGAGTTGAGCTTTGTACTCGTCTGGCGCGTCCGCGGCCGAGGCCAACTGTACTTTGGCGTTGGCGTTTTGAATCTTTCTCACCGTGTACGCCAACTGCGCTTGCGCTTGTCTGTACGCGTTCATGCACGTCATTTCACTCGTAACTTTCTTTTGCAGCTCCTTTCGTTTCTTCTTCTCGTCGTGCAATTGCGCGGCGAGCTTTTGCAATTCCGCCGCGGCGATGTTGTTTTGACCAGCCTTTGCGTTTTCGCTTCTTTGCTTCAACAACAACTGATTGCGTTCTTTTTGCAACTGCTTTATTTTTCGGTCGCACACGTCTAACGCTTCCGGTTTAGACGATTTGTTCATTCTAACCGCCGCGGCGGCTTCATCGAGCAAATCGATCGCCTTATCTGGTAACTGACGTCCGCTGACGTACCTGGCCGATAACTGCGCCGCCGATAACAACGCGCCTTCCGAGATGGCGATGTTGTGGTGCTGTTCGTATCTCGGTCTCAACCCGCGCAAAATAGAAACGGTGAAATCAACGTCCGGTTCTTCCACTGGAATTTGCTGAAATCGACGTTCCAAAGCCGCGTCAGTTTCGATGGATTTCTTAAACTTATCCACCGACGTGCACCCGATGCACCTCAACAAACCTCTCCCCAACGCCGGTTTCAAAATAGCCGACCCGTTGTTCCCATTCGGCGGCGGCGGAATCAAGTTGTGAATATCGTCGATGAATACAATCACTGGCTGATTCTCGGCTTCGTCGACAACTTCTTGCACGACCATAGACAATCTCTCTTCAAACTCCCCCGGCATTTGACAGCCGGCGCCAACCGCGCCTAAATCCAACTCCAACAACTTCGCGTTTCTCAGCGACAAAGGCACGTCACCAGTCGCGATTCTCTGCGCCAAACCTTCCACAATAGCCGTCTTACCAACACCAGATTGGCCCAACAAAATCGGGTTATTCTTCGTTCGTCTGGACAAGACGTGAATAGCTCTTCTCAACTCGTCGTCTCTCCCGACCAACGGGTCCAACAACCCTTTCTTCGCTTCGTCCGTCACGTCCGTACAAAATCGTTCAATCGCGGATAACTCTTCCTCTTGCCCAGGCATCCCACCACCTTGCATTTGTTGCTGTTGTTGCTGCATCTGTTGCATCATCAGTTGCTGTTGGTTCTCCGCATCGCCGCCATCGGAGGCGTCCCCGTTGCTTTCTTTCTTACTCGCCGCGTTGTTCGTGCTGCCAGATAAGACGCCTGGTCCAGAGGTGGCCACCGCAGCGCCCTATTAAGTTTTTTTTTATTGTAAAAGGAGAGAAATACGGTCGGTCAGTAAATAAGAATACAAACGCATGCATTATGAACAGAGCGTACGCGTCGACTTCTCGCGTTTTGTGAGAACGAACGAGAGAGAGTCACATCAAAACCAGAAAAAAGAAGCCTCTCCGATGAAGATGAAACGATGAAATGATGACGGCGGCGAGAGAGAATTTGGACCCAAAAATCCAATCGCGCTTTTCAGGTTTATCCACTCTCCATCTTCCTCTCTCTCGCGCGACAACACGCGTCGTCCATCTCGCGTAATATCAACACTCGCAAAAGATAAGACGCGTTGTTTTTCTCTCACACGCGAGCAGAGGCATCGTCATCACCATCATCATCATCATCAAAGAGATGATGATGATGATGATAAAAGAAGACCATCGAAAGACGACGGCTGCGACGAAAAGAAGAAGAAGAAAACGCACCATGAAAATATTCGCGATTTGATTCCGAACTTCCCGGTTGTAATAAATCAACGCCACCGCGCTCGCGCCGCACGCGATTAACGTGGCCATCTTTGATTTGTCGTCTCTCAGGAGCGACGCGATGAGATTATTATTCGTCATTATTGTTCTGTGTATTACTTATTATTATAAAGTAGTAGTAGTAGTACTAATGTGACGATTTTGGATTCGATTGCTTTTTTTCCCTCTCGTTGTTGTTTTGGTCTGTCTGTCTGTCTGTCAATTTTTCATCTCTTTTTTCTCTCGAGCAAAAAGCTTCTTCCTCATATTTTTTCATTCATCATCGCAGAAAAAAAAGAAGAAAAAAAAAAGCAAAAAATTGCAGATGAAGTCTAAACGAGTCTTTGGGTATAGCAGCCAAGAATACGAGGAGGAGGATTTAGCGTACGACACTCCGGAGAGAAAGAAGAAACAAAAGGGAGGAGGAAGGAGCAATAGCAAAGCGGTGAATAATAACGGTACGTTTTTTTGTTTTTACGAGTTTGATTTAAAAATTGAATTTTTATGCGCAGATGATACAACAACGACTTCTAAGAATGAGAATAAAGACGATGGAAGACTTTTAGTGGTGGACGATGATAACTTACCGGACGAGCCGTACTTACCCATGTCGCAAGTGCGAGAGGACGAGGAGAACAACATCAACATTTCTGGTGAAATACCAATGTCGCAAATGCGACAGAACCCGAACATTTTACGCGCGAGTGAACCCCTCATCGTGCAAGATTATTACACGAAATCACGGGAAAGGAATAAAGGGAAAGTCGTGAACGATCCGGTGCATAATCACATGTATTTTAGCGGGAAGTTGTGCGACGTGATCGATACGCCGCAAATGCAAAGGTTGAGGGAGTTGAAGCAGTTAGGGACGGCGTATTACGTTTTTCCGGGAGCTTCGCATAATAGGTTTGAACACTCGTTGGGGACGTCGCACTTGGCGAGCAACGTGTACGAGACTTTGACGAGGTCGACGCGATCGTTGAAATGGGACGCGGAGGATAAGTTATGCGTTCAATTAGCCGGTTTATGTCACGATTTAGGCCATGGGCCGTATTCGCACGTGTTCGATAACGAGTTTTTACCGCTGAGATTAGGCAAAGCCGAGGCAAAGAAGTGGAGTCACGAGGACATGTCGTGTGATATGTTCGAGTGGCTGGTCGAGGACAACGGCGTCGACTTATCGCCTAGAATAGTCCAAAAAGTGAAAGATTTAATCAGTTCGAACGATTCTGGGTATAAACAGAATAAGTTTTTGTTCGACATCGTGGCGAATAAAAGAAACAGCGTGGACGTGGATAAGTTTGAGTATTTGATGCGAGACTCGAAAAACACCGGCATATCCGCTTCGGTGGACATGAACCGGTTGATTTCGTTCATGAAAGTCATCGACGACGAGATCTGTTTCAAAGCGAGCGAGGTATACAACGTGTACAGATTGTTTGATATGCGCGCAAATATGCACCACGTGGTGTACACGCATAAAAAAGCGAAGGCGGTGGAGTATATGATTGTAGACGCCATGGTCGAAGCAGACGTTGGATGGAACAGTCGAATATCGCACGCCATTCGAGACCCGAAAGAGTTTATTAAACTGGACGATACGATCGTGAAACAAATCGAATTTTCGAACGAACCAGAGTTACAAAAAGCGCGCGATATAATTAAACGATTACGAAAACGAGATTTGTACGTTTTTGTCAACGAATACACGGTCCCGGAGGAGTATTTGAGCGATTTCAAAGACGTCACGGAGGAAGATATCTCCACTTCGTACGAATCCAATAGCACTAGCAACACCATACCGGGCGGCTTGAAACCGGAAATGATCATCGTTCACAACGTCAAAATCGATTACTCCATGAAAGACAAAGATCCAGTCTCGAGAGTGAAATTCTTCCAAGAATTAACCGACGAAGAATCCTTCCACATCGACCGATCGAAAGTCTCCTCCTTGTTGCCGACCAACTTTTTAGAACGCAAAGTCAGAGTGTACTCGAGAATTCGCGACCACGACGTGGAAGAAGCCATCGCGAAAGCTTTTTCCAATTTCCAGAGGAAAATGTACGGCGGGTGTGAAATCCAAGCGACGCCGTCGAGATCTCGGAAGAAGCGAGGCCATTCGCTCGGTCACGAAAGCCAGAGAGAACGAGGTACCGCGACGACGCCAAACGGAACCCAGCGTTCGGCGCACACGGATGTATAATAAAAAAAGAACACAACAATACCACATAGCTACTATTGCCGCTGCTTTGACTAGTAATAATAAACAACACTTTGAAATACACATCGATTGCACGACTTCGCGTTCATTTGATTTGACTCGTCTTTTGGTCGTTGAAAAAATTTGCCTTTGTTTTGATGATGTGACTTTTTGCTTCAGAATTATATCGCGAGGAACGACCCCTCGCACGTTGAATTAACTCTCTCTCTCTCGGTCCTAAGAACAGCTATTGATTATTAGTCACACGACGCGCGAGAGAGCACGACAAAGCCAGCATCAACGTCATAAATCGATATAAACATGGTCGGGGCTGCCTCGGAAGGTGCACTTTCCAGCGACGATGTCGTCGCCGCGGTCACTCCAACGTCCGTTTTCGTCTTGACGCTTCTGATGGCATCCATGACTGGTCTCGGCTCTGTTCCATTCTTTTTACTCCCGAAAGGGGAGAAACTCTCCCCGTTGTACGCCGGGTTAGCGAATGCCATCGCGTGTGGGGTCATGCTCGCGGCTTCTTTCGATATGGTTCACGAAGGCCAACCGCACGGTCCCGGTCTGGTGGTTTTTGGATTGTTCTGCGGGGCAACTTTTATTGCTTTTTTGCAGAAAATTTTACGCGCGCACGAAGACGTGTCGTTTGCGAATTTAGTCGGCGCGGATGCACGGAAAACGTTACTCGTGGTTGGTATCATGACCGCGCACTCGTTCGGGGAAGGGTCGGGCGTCGGGGTGAGTTTTTCAGGAGTCCACGGTTGGGCGCAAGGGTGTTTGGTGACGTTTGCCATCGGCGTGCATAACGTTCCGGAAGGTTTGGCGGTGTCGACAGTGTTGGCGAGTAAAGGCGTGAAACCGATGCAGTGTTTGTTTTGGTCTGTCGTGAGTTCGTTGCCGCAAACGGTAACGGCGGTGCCGTCGTTTTTGTTCGTGGAAACGTTTACGAGCTTGATGCCGTTTGGAGTCGGTTTTAGCGCCGGGTGTATGATTTGGATTGTGTTCGCGGAGTTGTTACCGGACGCGTTTGAAGGCGCGGAGGATGCGAGAGCAGTGGCAACGGCGGCAACGATGAGTGCGGCAGCGTTGGAAGGGTTTCGGATGGCCATGCAAAGGCTGGACAACGAAGATGGGACATTACGAGCTCCGACGTTGAAAGATTTTGGTTTAGGAGGAGACGACGTGGGGAGCGGCGGGGGCGGCGGGAAGAGTACGTTTTATTTAGCGCTTGCGCCGGCGTTTATAGCCTCGTTCGCGCTGTTTACGTTACGCTTTACGAACAAGAAAGGGATGTTGCTCGTCGAGCGCTTGTTTAGGGACAAGGTTCGAAGAAATGATGAAATAGATATGAACAGCAACAACAACAATATTGAAGGAGACGTGTTGAAATCGTCCTCGGCGCGTAGGAAAAGTAGTTTTGCGGACGGTAAAATAGGCGCAACGTTAGGGATTGCGAGTGGTGTGTTGATCGTCATGGGTGTACGCGCGATGTTACTCACGCTTCGCGCTATTTATTACGGAGGAGTAGTGGAGATTGTATTCGCCGTCGTCGGCGTGATGCTGGCGAGATTTATTCTGTTGCGACTCCCAAAGCTTGTCTTCTTGGACGCGTTCTCCTCGAATGAGAGTGCAGAAAAGAACTCGACAACCACAAACAGTAGCAGTAGCCTCGCGAGCCTCGCGAACGGGTGGGATGCCATCGACGGCGCCTTTGAGGCGTTCATCGTGTCCATCACGTGCGTTTCCCTCTCCGTCCTCGATGGCGTCCGCTTCGCCTCCGCCTCTGAATCATTAGAGAACATTCACATCGAATTTCCGGCGTGCATCCGTGCTCTTGTGAGAACCGCTCCAGCAGCTTTGAGCGCGTTTAGCTGTAAAGCCGGTAACGCTTCTGAACTTGCGCTGCGCGCTTCCCTCTCGGTAGGTTTCGCCTTTTTCTTCTCCGCCGTCGTCGCGGCCAAGTTTGTGAAAGTCTTCAAATCCGAGCGCGACTTGAACAAACATCTGGAAGAATCTTCTGGTAAGAAAAACTTGTTCAAAATAGAAGGTTTATTGGAAGCTGCGAGTTGTTTGATGTGCGCCTACGCCTTCTCCAGAGCCTTGTGGCCTCGCGCTACCAGAGAAACCAGAAGAGGGAGCAACGACGAACAAGCCGGTTTGATGTTAGGATTGATGTTAGGGGTGAGTGCGAACGTGGCGCTTTTTGCGTTGGGTTCAATGACGCCGTACACGGACGCGCTTTGATTGTAGTGTATTTATTAGCAGTATTTTGTAGCAGAACGCGCGTGAAGTAGATTCGTGAGTCCATATTTCACTTTTCGCTGAAGTTTCTCGTCTTGTCATAGAAGGGAGAATATTCGCTTTCTAATTCGCGTCAGTATTTAACAGCGGAGAGACTTTACACACGGACAAAACGATGACGAAGATGATATAATCTGCGCGTATTAACCGCATTCTTTGTAAAGAAATAAAGAGGATGACTTCTGGTCTCGCCTTACTTGCACTCTTTCTAAAGGTGCTCCTTTTCGTCGTCGTCGTCCTCTTCTTTTCCACAACGCAGTTCGTTACAGCGGTCCCGAGAGTGCGCTTACGGCACGGAGAACGAATCGATGTTCTCGCGAAACAAACGATGGATTTGAAATACGTGCTCGTGGATGAAGAATACGAGGAGAGGTTTTTGAACGAAACAATGCAAAGAGACGGAAACGAGAGCGACACAGACGACAAAGAGTTGCATTCGCAGACGAGAATGCCTTCGAAATATGGAACGAGAAACGCGTTATTGCGGAGGAACGCTTCGCGAACGAAAAGAGCATCTTCTTCGAATGCTGCTGCTTTTGGTGCGCCGCGATGGAGAAGAAAGATAAGTCGTAAAATTGGTGATGAAACTGGTAATGATGATGATGATGATATTGATGACACGCGTTTGTTCTTAGTGACGCTCGTGGGAGAAGCTTTGTCCACCCCCCGCGCGTGGCGGGATTTGGATATCGCTTTGAACAAAGCTAAAGGTGGTTTGTTGGGACCGATACCGGAACAAACATTTCTAGCGTTTGGACCGCCTTTGGCGGCTGCAGTTGCGGAACGTTTTGGTGGAACGAGTGCGATGCAATATTCAGTCGTAAACGAGTGGCCGAAAGAAAATGCGTCCTCTTTTGCGTTTGAGAACGTTTGCGCAAAAACTATGTGCGAATGGTTCGAGACGATGGTTGCGCCGGCACCGTTTTTCGGTGCAAGAGGTACAATTGCGCGAGAGGAAAACTTTTTGTTCGCTCAGTCAGTGGCAGAGGAATTGAGCGATATCATGAGCTCGCGGAACGCGTCGACTTCGTATTGTCGAGCGTCAGATACGAACGGCGTAAAAGTCCAGTGTACTTTTGCCAGAGACGTAGGAGGAGGAGAACGCGAGAGGATTTTCTCAAATATAATGAAACACAACGCGGTGGTGTACATGCATGAAACGCTTCCAATCGCCACGCACAATTATAACACGCAATCTTTAGTACAGGGAGGTCAAGGACTCACGAGCTATAATCGATGTCCTATGTGGAAACTCGGTTTGACAGGTACTAATCAAGTCGTCGCAATGACCGATACGGGCATAGACAAGTATAATTGCTACTTTAGCGACGTGAAAACGCCAAACGCCAACGCAACGACGTTTTCAAAAATTCTCGACTTGCGCTCACTGAGCGATAGTCAAAATATGGTGGATGGTAGTGGCCACGGCACGAAAGTCGCTGGAGTGTTTTTCGGGTCGTCTGGCTCATTCTATTGGGACAAACAGTACGACGGTGTGGCTAAAAATGCGCGCGTCGCATTTACAGATATTGGATACGAGGACACCGACGGATCAGAAGTCTTGGTAAGTTTATCCAACGTTTCGAGGTCACTTTTGTATGGGTACCCAAGCGATACTTTCTCTGCTCGCGTGCATTCTCATAGTTGGGGTATAACAAATTCATATTCGTACGAATCAAGTGAATATGAAGTCGACCTGTTTTTGAATGAAAATCAAGAGAATGTTGTCGTCTTCTCCGCGGGAAACAAGGGAAACCCAGGCTCCGTGGGGGGGAAAGCGCGCAATAGTATAACGAGACCAGCAAACGCAAAGAATGTCATTTCTGTCGGTGGGACCAGAAGTGTAAAATCACCGAGTCTCTCGCCGTCGCCATATGCGGTCAAAATAGAATTAGGGGATGGTTACGCGCACTGGGCGCACGCAAGCGTGCGTGGTATGGCGAGCGTTAATAAGACGTATGCGTCAACTGATTCGTATCGTATAGTCACAGTGGGGAGTCCAGAGAACGGGTGCGCGGCTTTGCCAAGCGCGATTGATTCGAATCAAATTGTTCTTCTCAAGTCAGACGGAGTTTCTTGTTCGCACGCGGAACGATTAAAAAACGCAGAGACTGCCGGATATTATGGTGCGCTCGTCTATGCAAACGAAACAAAAGCGCGATTGGCATCAATGGTAGATGATCAGACGTCATCATCTTTCTTGTCTGCGTTCATTCCCATGAAAGATGGTCTTCTTTTACGCGCGCTCGTTGAGAAAGGTGATTTGAATGCCAATGACGTGTTTCCTGCGTTGACAATTAAAGTTACCACAATAGAAGCTTCCAGTGACAATCAATACGAGCACGCGGCGGATTTCTCGAGTGCGGGGCCTACAGATGATGGACGAATCGCGCCTTTACTCGTAGCACCTGCCCAAAATATTGAATCAGTAGATGTGAACACCACAAATACGGCATCCGTCGTGCATTGCAAGGTGGCGACGTTCATGGCGGGAACATCGTACGCGGCGCCGGCGGTTTCCGGCGCACTCGCAATCACTAGACAATATTTTACCGATGGATATTACCCTTCTGGAGAGAAGATATCGGAAAATGCGTTGACTAATGTCAGCGGCATGTTGTTAAAGGCAGTCTTGATCAATGGAGCTAGACAATTAGAAGGTTTTGATCCCTTGGATAGAACTCCGTTGGAATCGGCACCTTCGATGAAAGCCGGTTTTGGGCGCGTAGACTTGGCAAACTCTTTGAAGCTAAAAGATATCGACTCGAACGTGCAATCTCCGACAAATATCTACGTGATGGATGACTCTGGTTTGATTTTCACCGAAGTAACGGCATCCTATGGCGCTTGCATGTTACTGTCAGACGATACCACGGAAACGCTATCGATGACGCTGACTTGGTACGACGAACCATCACTTTCTGGTTCGGATGGATCACTCATCAACGATCTCGATATCACGCTATACTATTCGAGAGACATGTCGGGCACTTTTGAGACTATTGCACCGTTATATCGCGATTCACTAAATACGGTGGAAAAGATTGTGTGGTCGTATCCAAAAAGGGGGCTATACTATGCGAAAATCAGCGCATCGTCGCTCGTTAGTGACCAAAGCTTCGCGTTTGTAGCCACTGGCAGCTTCGTCACGGCTGAAACAGTGCGCGATATATCCTCGTGCACGCCTCCTCCTCCTCCTCCTTCTCCTCCTCCTTGCCCCCCTCCTTTTCCTCCTCCTAGTCCTCCTAGTCCACCGTTGCCGCCGCCCTCGCCGCCTCCTTCCCCTCCGCCATTGCTTCCGGCTCCGCCTCCACTACCACCCCAAACGTCAGTGGAAGCGCTTGTGCCTCCGCCTGCGCCTCCGCCAGTACCGCCTGAGTCTCCAGGAGGAGAGCAGTTCATGCCTACCGCATCTGGTGCGCAGTCAAAATTTAAAAGTCAATTTGGTGTATTTATATTTTTAGTTCTAGCTTTAGCTTAGAAAGAAGTTGTTCAATCAGCGTACAGTACCGTTGTTTGTATTATTGTACAAATTATCATCTATGCTCAACTACGGTGATATCTTCATTTTCGTTAGCACCTCCTCCCGGAAAGGTGCGTCCTTGTGTGGCCAACTGGCGCCTAAAATTTTCTAGACGAAGCACTTCTGCTTCGGCGTCGACTATGGTCGGAATCATGCGCGATTCGTTGTCGCCATCGTCGTCTGGGTACCAAATTCCTGGATCTCTCGTTGCCTCTCGTTCATTTCGTACAGGAGGCTGAGTCGGTATTGCCCTGAGAAATTCGCCCTGCGAATTGGTAATACCGCTTGCGTATCGATCGCGCAGACTTACCGTTGCTTCCGGAGAGAGCGGTTGCATTTGTCCCGTCACGCGTTGCTGTTCATCTCCTTCTTCATCATCAAGCTGCCATATTACGGGCGCCGGTCGTGATCGGTGTCCGGGTAACGTGCGATGGACGGCAACAGGAACACCTACGTTTGCTTGATTTTCCAGACGTTTGGCCTCTGGTGAGCAGCATCGCGCTATTTTGCGCCTGAAGCAAAGGATAAGGAATATGAACACGACGGAAAGTACCGCACCAGCCAAAGCTGCGGGACTCGCAGACTTGGCAACATCAGTTAGTGTCAGCGGTGCTGGTCCAGGCGATGGCGGTGGAGGCGGTGACGGATTCGGAGGAGGGAAACTATACGTCAAATCCCAGTCTATATCCGCTTTGGTAGTTTCAAAAGCATCGTAGTACGATGTCTTCGAGGAGCTTGCACTTGCTAAAGGACCAGTAGAACTTATCGAAGCCTCTCCACTGTGCGATAACTCTTCAATCTCGGAAAGTAAAGAGGGCGACTGTGACACAGTAGCAACCGCCGCGATACTCGCTAAGAAATCATCGATCGATGATCCACTAGCAATAGAATCTTTCAAGTCTAAAAGTACCGTTGCGGCATTTGCAACTGCCGCTGCCATCGTCGCAACGCCTTGCAAAACTTCCGATCCATCATACTCCACGTTTCCTGCATTCTGCGCGACTTCCAACGCATCTGAGACAACATCCGCAATGACTTCGGCGTTGTAGAAGTCTAGCAAATCAGTTCGCATAAGCTCGTTCAGCCGACGACGAGAATTCATGGCCCTGTTACTTTCAATGCGTCCATATTGCGCAATTACACGTTCTGCGATCGCCTTGACGGCGTATGCCTCGCACGTAGACAAAGCTGTGTTGGACTTTATGCCACAAATCATTCTCGAAGTCGAAGCAATCAGATTCGCCAAATTCACGTTCGTCGTGGCAACGTGCACGTATTCCTCAATAACGTCATTTTGCGCTTCAGCTAAAGAATCTCTATCGAGCAGGTCCACTTGCGTATTATCCCATCCAAATGCAGTCTTCATTTGATCATAAGCAGACACCCGAGGATAACTGCCTATTTTCGCCATCATCGCGACCAAAATTGTCGACAGTGGCGATAGCATTGTCGAACCCGGAGGTGCTTTTAATATTGAAAGTGCGCTCGTTCGTTTCGTATAGGCATCTGTACATGACGTGCTGCTGGTATCGGCAATCAATATCGTCGATGCTACTGAATAACTAACCGTTGGAGAGAGCGTAAAAGCACCGAACTCGTCTGTTGTTGTTTGCGGGTCAAGCGTGAAATCTCGTTCGCCATTCTTATTAGTATCGAGATACACGGTACACTTCGAGAGATATCCGCTCGCATACGCGCGACCTGAAACTTTCGCGATTGGCGGAGGCGGAGGAGGTGATGGTTTAGACGAGTCTGGCGGTGGGCTCGGAGGAGGTGACGGCTTCGGACTTGGCGGCGGCGGTGACGGCGGAGGTGGAGGAGGGGAAGGCGGTGGAGACGGAGGACTCGAGGGAGGCGGAGACGGTGGTGGCGGTGGATTGTCCAGAGAGCAACTGTCATACGTCCTGTCTTCCAAATGCGTAAACGTCCCCGTAGCAACGACGGCATAATTTTGAATACTCCCATTTCCAGAGCCAAAGTTTCCATATTTCTTCACTTTGATCCAATACCTACCTTGCTGAGGATTCGAGTGAATAATTCTTTCGACGTTATTCATATGATCCTCCAAACCATCCAGAGGAAGGATTTTGGACATACCTATAAAGTTTGATCCAAAGTGTAACTCTAAATCGAGATCGTTCACGAGTCGTTCATCAGCGACGTCGGCCCAAACCAACGTCACGCGGAGCTCGAACTTGGCGGCGTAGGGGTTCACCTCTAAACAAAAACCATCCTCGTAATCATTTGATGCCGACAATATCTTGTTATCGTGGATGTACATGGCCTTTGGGGATTCCGGTATATCGTCAAAGTGGAGGGAATTCGTGAGATTGAGTCTTCCCCATCCCTGCTTGAACGAAGGAGGTTGCTCAAGTGGTTCTTGATATTCTTCGTCGATACCGGTCATGGCCATTGCCCCGTTAATGACAATAGCTTTCATGAGTGATCCAGACGGTGCATAACTCGCACTCGAGCCCGCAATTCCACCTGGGTAGTATCCCTTCTCAAAATATTCTTGCACAAGTGCTGTCCCGCCAGCTGCTATGGGGCATGCCATTGAAGTTCCGGATATTGTAGCCGTCCCGCACACGCTGTTGATATATGCCGATGTAATACTATCTCCCGGCGCAATAATATCTGGCTTAATTCGCAAATCATCGTTATCCGAACCAAACGGCCCCGAAGACGAGAACGAGGCTACATCTTCAAAACCTAAATCCATATTTGTCCTGGTATACCTGGAAAATGTAACTTTGATACCAGTAGAACGCTCCGACAACGCCTTCAAGATCAATCCATCGCGATGTGTGATGAACCCCACCGCGGCTGAGGTGAAAGCAAGAGGATAAGCAGCTTCATCTCGACTCATGTGAATTTTATACCCGTTTTGTAAATTGGTATCGTACTCGTAATTGTAAATCAGTATACCTTTTGCACCAGCAGTGTATGCGTTGCGCGCCTTGAGTTCGAACGAACACGTCCCGCGTTTTACAAGCACGATGGCATCCGTGTACACGGCGTTACTTAAAGCTGCGCAACCCTCTTCCGGGGTTGCGTGGATAACAGATCGAGCCACAGTTGCGTACGCTTTTGACGTGCTGTCCCAATCCGATCCGAAATCTGCCGCTTGTAGTAAAATAATTTTCAAATGCGAAAAGTGTGTATCGCTGGCAATATTCACGTTGTAATATTCCGTACCGGCGGCTATGTTTGCAGTCATGTATGAACTTGGAGTAAGCGACGCCCCGATCGATAGTATATTTTTCCCTCCCGCTGGCGTCGTAACTGAAGATAAACCGTTGTCACCGCTGTTACCTGCGGCAAAAAACGGAAGAAATTTCGGCGTATTTCGAGCGTATTCGTCTATCTGTGTCGTCTCACTTTCGTACTCATAAACGTCGTATCCCCAACTATCTGAATGGATTCTCGCTCCAGCATCGTAAGCAACTTGATAATACGTAGATCCCATATTTGGCGTCGCCATCATGACAATATCTCCAAACTCATCTGTGTAGGCAAGATCAAAAAATGCAATTTGGGCTGAGGTTGCCATGCCGTCGTAAATTGCGGTATCAATGGTCGAGTATCCCGCGACTGAAGCAGCCACATGCGTGCCATGACCATCTTCGTCCTCTCCGTTTCCATACTCTGTAATATAATGTTTAAACTTGTTATTCCCCGCGAGATAGCAACTGTTTCGATCCGCTCCAGTATCGCCAACACCAACAATGACTGAATCCCCGAGCAAATTGCCTTTGCTCCAAATAGGGGTCGCCACCATCGTGGTAATCCCGCTTTTCCAAATCGACCCTTGGATTATACCCTTGGCGTTCCTATTCGACGTCTTTCGCGCATACATCGGTGCTACACGCACTATAAATGGAAGTGCGGCTATAAATCTTGCGGCGTCGGCTAATTGCGTCGTGGGAATATTTCGCAAGTTGAAAAAACCACCGTCTGGATCAAAGACGACGTTGCGTCTGCTATGTTTCGCTCCCATAGTGACGTTTGGTCCGAGCTCGTAAGACTCGTCATCGACTAGAACATTGATTCCCTTTTCGATTAAGATTGCTATTACTTCCTCGCTCGCATATTTTGCGAATACTTCGTCGTCCTTGGCGTTACCTAGTCGCGTAACGTCGACGCGCAAGGAATTGACGCTCTCACCGATTCTATTCTCCCTCGTTTCCAAGCCAATTTCCTTGAAAAGTGACTTCAGACGCTTCTCACTGCCCCACGTTTCTCCCTTTGCTTCTTCTGTTCCTTCGCTCGTCTTCGCTCTCTCCGTCTCCACCTCGATGACTGCATCGACGACGTCGAACGAGGCGTCTAAACTAAGTTCCGGCGTCCACGCGTCGACCCACGCTGCAGCTTTTGAAACCTCAAAAGCCGCTTCCGGAGGTCCAAACGCAAGGTACCCACCGCTTTTACCTCCAACAATAACTGGAAATCCATTCGAATCTTTCACGAATCCGCCTCTGTTTTTGCGCAAGATTTGTTCCGCTCTCTTCGTATCCGTTACGCCTTCTTCTAAAACGACGTAAAACTGTTGCGATGCAGTCGCGTCTTCATTCACGGCGTTGAAGTAATCCTTCATTCTCCCACCAACACTTCCATCGCTACGTTTCCGCCTCGCTCGTTTCGAAGAAATTTCCTCCCCGTACTCCTTCGGCTCTTTCCCAAACGCCGACGACGCAAAGTTCCACTCTACGTTTTGCTCGGCGGCGGCCGTTGAAGGCGCTGTTCGTCTTCCGCGTCGTAACAAGCGTTCGCGCGAGACCGTTTCTTCTTCTTCTTCTTTCATTCTATCCTCTTCTTCCGTTAGTGTTTGTCGAACGACTTTCGTCTTTCTTGTAAAAAAAAGTTCCTCTTTTTTCTTTGCAAAGGAGGCACCTTGGTCGTCTATCGCCACCACGTCGCGTTGAAACACGAGCCGGCGACGACCGATGGTTTCCTTCTTTTTCTCGTTCGTCCTCGCGCGTCTCTTCGCGTACACGTCGCGCGCGAGTTCTCTCGCTGTTTTATTCAAAAGTCGCCCGTTTTCGTTTTCGTCGTCAGTCGTCAGTCGTCGTCTCGAGTCCACCGCGTCGGACTCTTTCTTCTTCTCTTCGGGATTGGATTTTGCGTGTACCGCATGAACAGAAGCAGACGCAAAAAGGAGGAAGACGAAGAGAAGAAAAGAAAGGAAAGAGACGAAAACAAAGACTGTTCTTGTCCCGTGTCCTCCTCCTTTTCGCCGCCGCTTTCGGCGAAAAGCGATGTCATCATCGGTCATGATACTTTAATCTGCGCGTAAAAAAATGAAGTTTTTTAGTTTTCTGCTGGCGATTTATTCTTCTGAAGATGAACAACAACAACAACAAACAGAGTGGTTTTTGTCTCTCTCGCTACTATTATACTACTAAGGAAGGACGGCGCTGCTCCCGTCGGCTAAGTGGACGCACACCCTCCCGTGACTCGGAACGAACTGTCCGGTGATGAGTTTAATCGCCTCTTGACTGGCGACGCCGCCGACGACGGAGGCGACGGCGTGGATTTCGCCGCCTTGAGAGCGAACGACTTCCCAGGCGAGCCGTTCCAAGAATTTACCAGCCTCTTCGGCTTTGGCAGCTTTTATGTTGTTTGAACCATTTCCACCGTCGTCGTTTACGGCGTCGGCGTCATCGGAGGGTGGTTTTTCTACGACGTCCATTTTCGTCGGGGAAGTGGACGTGGAGAAGGATTGGAACATGGCGGCTTCTAAATTTTTGGTGACGAGCGCGCGAAGTTCCGCGCAGTCGCTCGTCATGCGATGGAAGAGCATCGATTTGCCTTTTTCCGTTCCCGAGGAGGCGACGACGTTATCGACGCCTTCTTCGGGCGCGTATGTGCCGGCTTTTCGACACAATTTTGCCTCGAACGCGTCCGAGGCGCGCAAAAGCGCGTAGGAATACGCGCACACGCGTTGCGGACTGTCGACGGCTAGGAAGGAGGCTACTTGCGCCTTCTTGCCTTCGTGTTCTGGTTTGTTCTCCCACCTCCAAATGTCGCGTTCGTCTGCGAGCGACGTGAAGGAGACGAATCGAATATCGCGCGCGTTTTTGCAAAACTTTATGCAAAACTCTTCCAGCTGCTTTTCGTCCACGTCCTTCTCGATAACGTCGACGATTTTGCTCCCGTGACGAACACTGGTACTATTATTATCGTTGGATCTCGTCGTCGTCTTCAAATTGGGAACGATCGTTTCTTTAACGATGCGCAACATCTCGCGTTGGTCCTTTTGTGCCTTCTCGAGGTACACTCTTTGAAGTCCGACGAATGCATCCGTCGTTGACGTCATGTCCGGCAACGCGCCCGCGTCCAACGGGAGAAACTTTTTGTTCCTTTTCGTAAACTCTTCCAACGCGGCGACAAAGATCCAAAACAACTTTGTGCTCACATCGCTCGCTCCTACGTCCGTTATCGATACTACGTCCGAAGAGGATAGCGTCGTCTCTGTGTCCATCATCACTACTCCATCTCCTTCCTCAGTAACGCTTCGAAATTCCCTCGGCAACTTTTCAAAACACTCCGAAACGTTCTCCGGCACATCCGGTTTCTGCCACGCCATCCTCACGTTCTCCAACGCCTCTTCAAAGTTCAGCTCCGTTTTCGTCCTTCGCATGGATTTCAAAAACTCCTTGAACTGCTTCTGCGCCTCGTAATCGCCGTCTTCTAATGTCTGCCTTTGCTTCTCGTCGAACCTTTTCTTCGCCACGAGCAACAAAACCGCCCACGGCACGTGCGCGAACCTCTGCTCGTCCATCGCCTCCAAATCCTCAAACTTCTCCGCAAACTCCTCTAACTCTGTAAACACGCCGCTCTCGCTCAACCGTAAATCCATCTTTCGATTTTCCGGTTTCGCCTCGACTACGCAGTGCGTCTTCGCCCCGGATATCTTCACCGTCCCGAAACATCCGTTCGACCGCAGCGTCAACAACTTTTTCCCTAGCTTTTGACAAATGTCGTCGAGTTTAATCATCGTCGGTTCGTCCAACTGCGACGCGAGTATCACATCGAAATCTTGCAATCGATGGTGACGAAGTTCTTCTTTGTCTTCTTCTTTGTCTTCTTCGCCTCGTCGAAACCGTTCAATCATCTCTCTCGGATCTTCCTCCCAAAAGTTCACCTCTACGTTTCGGTTCAACAATTTCAAGTGTTTGCACACCATGTCGCCCCTTTTTATTCTCTTCGTCCGTTCTAAAACCAACGCATCATCGTTCGCATCATCATCTCCCTCGTCCTCGTCCCCTTTTTCAAAACTCAAACTCGTCATGAAGTTATTCCCCAAGTCTCTCTCTTCCACCATCCGTTTCGGCGAATCGCACATCGTCAGTTGCGAGATTCCACCCAAGATGAGATTCTTCGCCGCTTCCGCGCTCGTCGCCCCGGCGTCCAAGACCAGAATTTTCGCGGACGAGAGTAACTTCTGACCGTTTTCTCCCCATAAGCGCATTTGTCGGTCGTATCTCGTCGAACTCATCTTTTGTCCTCTTCTTCGTCTTCGTCTTCTCGTTCTCTCTCTCTCTCTCTCTCTCTGATATAGAAAATTTTGTCAGCAGTTTCTTTTGGTGCGTGCTCTTTTTTCCTCTTTTTTTGTCTGTTGTTTTTTTTGAATGAACCAATAAAAAAGTTGACTTTGTGAAATCGTGCGAGAGGAGAGACTTTTTTTTTAACAACAGAAGAGAGAGGACGGATGCATCGCACGAAAAGAAGCGTCGTCATTCATCATTATTTCTCTCATCATCAATAATGACGACGACTTTTACGATGACGACGATGCGCTCAGGGTCAAAACCGTTGCACGATATTAATACTACTCAGAATAACAAAAAGAACAACTCGAGTTTGAGGAGGAGGATTTTGAGGACGACGAGAGGGAGGAGGACGAGGATAGGGGATTCTTCTTCTTCTTCACCTGTATCTTCTTTGGATGATGTTGAAAATGATGACGACGAGAATAAAAAAGGCGACGATGCGAATACGAATCCATTCGCGACTACTCTTTTCGCAGGGGCTCTGTGTTGTTGCATCTTCGGCGTGACTGATGTTCGAGTCGCGAACGCGGTGACGGAGAACCAGCTCTTATTCTTGGAAGCGTGGCGGGCGGTGGATAAAGCGTACGTGGACAAGACGTTCAACGGGGTCAGTTGGTTCAAGTATCGCGAGCAAACGGTGAAAAACACACCAATGCCGTCGAGAGAAGACGCGTACGAGGCGATTAAAGCGATGTTGAAGAAATTGGACGATCCTTTTACGAGATTTTTGGAACCGGATCAATACGCGGCGGTGAGCGAGAACACGATGAACGCGAACGTGAGCGGGATAGGGGTGGAGTTGACGATTGATTCGGATTTGAGCGTGAAAGTGGTGACGCCGACGATTGATGCGCCGGCGTACGTGGCTGGAATTAAGCCGTTAGATAAGATTTTGGAGATTGATGCGACGGATGTGACTGGGTTGTCGTTGTATGAAGTCGCGGAGTTGTTGCGAGGGCCGCAAGGTTCGGACGTTTTGTTGAAAATCGAACCGAGCGCGACGCCGGGCAAAACGAAAAATTTGAGCGTGACGAGGAAACAATACGCGGTCGTTCCCGTGAAATCGGATTTATGCACATCGAAAAGCGGTGGTGATTCCATCGGGGTGGTTAAATTGCAAACGTTCAACTCGTTATCGGCGGCGAAAACCAAGGAGGCGTTGAGCGATTTAGCGGCAAAAGGCGCCAACTCGTTCGTTTTGGATTTACGAGACGACTCCGGTGGTTTATTCCCGGGCGCGTTAGATATCGCCTCGCAGTTGATGAAGAAAGGTTTGATTGTTCAAATCGCCGACGCCGAAGGCGTGCGCGATACGTTCGAAGTCAACGGCAAACCCCTCGAGAATGTTTACGATAAGAAACTCTCCGTTATCGTCAACAAAGGCACCGCGTCCGCCTCGGAAGTCTTAACCGCCGCCTTGCGCGACAACAATCGGGCGACCGTTTTCGGCGACGAACCAACGTATGGTAAAGGTTTAATCCAAACCATCGTCCCTCTGAGCGACGGGTCCGCCGTAAACGTCACCGTGGCGAAGTACCAAACGCCTTTAGGCACAGATATCAACAAAGTAGGCATCGCGCCGGATAAAAAATTACCGGTTGGGAAAGACGGGCAAATCATGCCCGCAAAATTAGACAAAATTCCCAGTACGAACGATGCCGATGCTAGCGTTCTTAGTTTCTGCGAGTACGTCAGTTCCTTGGAAGACGGGACTTTCTAATCAATTTGGTGTTTTAATACTATAGATTTGTATTTGTTCGCGTTGTTGTTTGTTCTTTGTTTTTGCACATCGTCACAAATTAATGCAGACGCTTTCCGCGCTCGCAGCGAGAAGGTCGCGCGACCTCAATCGCGTATACCGCCCTATAAACAACACCAGCACTACTACTCGCCAAAATCCTCTTTTCATCTCCTCCTCCTCCTCCTTTCCTTCTCGAGAAAGAGACGACATTAAAACCCCTACCCCTACCGGGAAAGTGCGTCTCCTGTACAAAGGTCCAAACGTGAAACTCTTTCGAGCGATTGTTCGATTCAAACTGCTGCAGGTATTCTCAATCGGGGCGGTGAGCACACCTCTTTTGCTCGTGTTTGGAGGAGGAGATGGAGGAAATATCGAAAACGTGACTGCGACGACGCAGATGGTGTTCGCGTCCGCCAGTGCATTTGGGGCGATTGGGTGCTCGTTCGCTTTGCAAGAGTTTGCGAATCGATACGTCGGCGAATTAGCTTTGTTGAGTAGTCATAGTAACAGCAGTAGCAATACTAATAATAATGATGATAATAACACTAATAGTAATAGTACGAGTGGCGATGCGGAGAAGAAGTTGCGAATATCTTCGATGGACTTTTGGGGGAATCGAATCGAAACGGTGGTGAAGTATCCCGAGGCGGTGGAAGCGCCGTTGCGGAACGTGCCGGAGAGTTCGTACGGTGAAGTAGCTGAAGCGACATTTTTACCACTAGACGTGTACTTAGACGAAGAGAAGAGGGAGAAGAAACAGTTCATGGTGAGCTTGAGACACGGGAAGTTGATCGATAAGAAGAAGCTACTGGATGTCTTGAGCGGTAAAAACTAAAAGCTATGACTATACAATTTTTACATCATTCAAAAAGCTAATTCATCATCCGTGTTTCTTCCTACCTGTCGTGTATTTTTGCGAAGGGTGCGAAGGCATGTCTATCTTAGATCGCGTGAGACTTTCTCGGGCGTGGTAGAGTCCCCCACCTTCTCTCCCGCTCGCTTCAACTGCCGCGACGACACCCGCGTGGTGCAACGCGCGAACGCAAAACTGTTCTTTATCTTCCACTTCCTCGGGAGATTCCGCCCGCAGATGCGACTTCGATAACAGTTTACGACGCAAACCTTTCTTTGCTGCGGTCATTTTTCGGTCTTTATACTCACCAAGAGAGTATCCCGCAAAGGAAGCACCGGAGCCCATCAGTCCAGGTTTGTGTAATCCACTCGCTTCAATCGTCACTTGGTCCGGAGCGATTCTGTTGAACTTTGCGTAAAAATAACCATTCGGCGATTCCTTCTCGAACGACGGTTTCTTCGTGACCCCTCTCTTTGCATTTGGAACGTTTCCGTACCGTCGCGGCAAGTGATACTTCCCATTCATCTCTCCTAAATAACTCGTGTGCTTCGTTTTGATCAAATCTCTTTTATCGTACAAGTTGTATCCGTACACGTGCACTCGTGCGCACACGTGCGTCAACGCCAACAAAGCGATGAAGAAATCCGACGGCGATTCGTCTTCTTTCAGCTCTAAGCTCGTGGATACCGCGTCGACAAATTTCGGATTGAACAGATGGGCTTTCATCTTTGCCGCTTTGAATACGCTCTCTTTCCTGCAATGACTCTCGTGATTCGCTTTGCCGTGCAATGCCTCTTGTTTCGTTTTACACCAGTGCAAGGCGACTAAACTCTCGTCGGGAAACTCCCTCGCCGCTCGCTCTAAATTTTTATCGTCCCGATCGTTTCTTCGAAAATACTTTTCGCCTAAAAATCGAGCAGAGGTGAAACTCCCAACGTCTTCTTCGTGACCTCTCACCGGCGCGTCGTTCAAACGAATCACGAGATGGTGTTTATCTATCCTGTGTCCCAAACCGCTTCCTTTCAATTTCCCGTCGCTGTGGACCAACGCGCACGCGTTTGCCAACGCGTACTTCCCGGGCGATTTTCGCGTGTTATTCAACCAGTCTGCGCTGGGAAACCCACCGTACGTCGCATCAACTTCCCTCTTAATTTCCCCAAACTCTGCTCCATTCGCAAACAGTCCGTGCAACGACTGCGCTTTCCCGGCTAAATCTCCTTCGTTCCCGTTTCTCCCTCCCGTGTGGAGCGACATCCACGCGTCACTCTTAAACGGCAACGCGTTCATCGTCTTCACGCATTTTGGCAAAGTGTTCTTTTCCACGCACTGCGCGCCAGCGTACAACGCCGCGCACGGCGAAAACGTTTGCGTCGCTTTCGGCGGTTTCTGAGTAAACGGCACCTCGTAATCTAAACCGCCGAAAATTTGACCGCTAATCGCTCTCAGCGACTCGCCGTCGTTCATCTCTTTCGCGACGTCGTATTGCTCTCGCGACCAGTCGTGTTTGCTCTGCGCAATTTTCGGTGCTGGAGGTGCATTCGGTGCCGTGGGAGACGGTGGTAAGTACACCGGTAAAGTGAACGTCTCCGGATCAAAATACTCTTCTTTGTCTTCGTTCAGACCAAAAGCAGCTCTTGGTGTTCGATTTTCGTTCTCGGAATACGACTGAGTATTCTCGGTCATAAACACCGCGGAAACGATCAAAAGAGTCAACAAGAACACACATCCAGTCGATATTTTAGTATTCGTCGCGTTTGATGCTATTATTTGTCGAAAATTTTTCTCAGAACTCGTCGTCTGAGTCGTCGTAAACGTCGCCGATGATGATGTTGCCGAAGAAGAAGATTTCTGCACGCTCGCTCTCGCTTTCTTCTTCATCATCTTTTTCTCTCTCCGTGTATCCTTCTTAATAATACCAATAACACAAGCCCCGCGACTTCTTCTTCGTCGTCTTCTTCTTTTCCTTCATCATCTTTTCTTCATCATCTGCGCGTGAGTAAATGAAGAGTTTTGTTAGGGGAAATCTGATTCTTCATTTATCCAACGCACGCACATGAACGCGTGCGTTTCCTCTTCAACTCCTTGTTTGTCACGACAACGAAGCAGTTTCAGCGCGATACTACGACTACAAAAACTCTCTTGTAGTTCTTTTTCTCTCACTTTTACTTCTTTCACTGCTTTGACAAGGCCTGAGAGTAAGAGGAGGATTAGGCGTTCGTTTTCAACGAAGCTCCCCGTGGCGGCGAAACAGACGACGACGACGAACAACAACAACAACAACATTAATAAGAACGATATGGGAGCGAACGCGTCGAATAACAACAACAACAACAACAACAACACTTGTTTTCCTCTCGGTGGTGGTAATCTGATGTTGTTCGCGTGCTCAAAATGCCGAGGCGAGGGCGTTTTGATTTCGCAATCCCGAAGGCAACGGCAGGAGAAGAAGAGGCAAGAGAAACGAGAGATGTATCCAAACTCGTACCATCGCAACAGGGATGGTGACGATTCAGACGACGACAAAGTGAAGGAAAGAGGCGATGGTGTAGAAAATAAGAAAAAGAAACAGAAGAAGAAAGGAATGGGAGAGAAACGGGCGACGTGTGCGGATTGTCAAGGGACCGGGTTGGTGGATGTAAACGACGACGACGCGAGCGACGAGAGCGCTCTCAAGTATTCAAGCGCGCAAAGCCAAGGTCACGTGTCCATCATTGGCGGCGGCATCGGCGGGATGGCGTTGGGCGTCGCGTTGCAGCACCGAGGCATTCGGTTTACGATATTCGAGAAAGACGAAGAGTTCAAAGCGAGGAGGCAAGGGTACGGGTTAACCATGCAGAGGTACTCGGGGGCGTCCGCGTTGAAGCAGTTAGGATTGGAGTTGAACGGAGTTGGATCCGATGCGAACGTGGCGTTGCACAGTAACGGGAAGGTGTTGGGAGAGTACGGGCACTCGGTCGAGAAAAGGAAAGAACGAACGGCGAATGATGCGAGCGCTGCAAATAGCAATAGTAAACACTTACCGAGCGTGGCGCACTCGTTGAGGAACGTGCACATTCCGAGACAGGAGTTACGAAAAATGCTGTTGGATGCGGTGAATCCGGAGAACATTCGTTGGGGGATGAAGTTTGATAGTGCCAAGACGATATCAGAAGACGGGGAAAACAACGACGACCCTCGCGTAGAAGTGACGTTCACAAACGGTGAAAAAATACTCTCCGATTGCGTTGTCGGCGCGGACGGTTTGTTCAGTCGCGTTCGCGCGCACAAGTTTGACAACCTCGACGCCATTCACGAGGGGTTGAACTACCTCGATTGCCTCGTCGTCCTCGGCATTTGCCACGGCATGGACCACGAGTTGTGTAAAAACAAAGCGTTCCAGATTCTCGACGGGCACAACCGTTTGTTTTGTATGCCATTTTCAACGAACGAGATTGCGGAAGATATACTGGGCTACAAAAATGACGTCGACCCGACGTACACGAACATCCCCCACGCGATGATGTGGCAACTTTCGTTCCCGTGCGAGTACGACGAAGCCGTGGAGCTTTCAAAAGATCGCAAAAAATTATTGGAAGAGTCTCGAAAGCGGTGCGAAAGTTGGTGCGAACCCGCCCACACGTTGTTGAAATCGACGAGGAGCGAGAACATGTCCGGGTACCCGGCGTTTGATATGCTCATAGAAGACGAAATCGTGTTTCGGAATGGTAGAAAGAAAGATACGTCGGATAAGGAGGCGTCGAATGTGGATGTATTCACTACGCTTCTGGGAGATGCGGCGCACCCCATGTCGCCTTTTAAAGGGCAAGGCGCGAACCAGGCGTTAGTGGACGCCTTGAATCTTGCCCGAGCGCTTTCCAGAGCGCCTAAATTTCTCTTACCCGGTGAACGCACCAACGGCACGCCGCCTAAAGTCGCCAACACGAAAGAGGCGTTAGTTATAGCAGAGGACGCGATGTTGAAACGGTCGCGAGGGAAAGTGGAAGGTTCGAGAGTTGCCGCTAAATATTTACACAGCGAGGCGGCGTTAGCGGAAGGTGATTTCGTGAGAGCGAACGTGGCGGTGTCGGCCGCGGCGGGCGAAGTGTATGATGGACGAAACGGATAGATATAGGTTTATTAATGACAAACAACAACACATAACACGTAGCATATTAGTATATAATAGATTATTAGAGCGCCTTTTTCGCACTGCTTGCGCGACTAGATCTTCTCGTGGCAATTGGTTTTTGTCCCATCTTGTGTAAAAACTTGAACATCTTCACGGTTATCGGAAACAAACCAAAGATACCCGGGTGACCATGGTACGGCACGCCGGCTTTCTCGCACTCTTCTTTCACAATCGGCACTAACTTCGGGTACAAGTTATGTGCCATCCCTGGGAACAAATGATGTTCGATTTGTAAGTTCAACCCGCCGGATAAGAACGACCAGAACGATTCCCCCCAACTCGCGCTCGTGCGGATTTGCCACTCAGCCCAATCGTTTTGCGCTCTCTTCGGCAATGCTGCCGGCGTTAAACCGTCCAAGTTATGCGAGACGATGAAAAACCAACACAAAATGAACGACCCAAACGTGGAATACGCGACGAGTGGTAAAATGCACGCCTTGATGCCAAAGTTATACATCGGCAACGCGAATTTCACCCCGTAGTGCAACGCTCTTCCCAAGTAAAACAATGCAAGCTCGTGTTTCATTAATCCCAAATACTCCACTCCAGGGCTCGACTTAGTGATTACTACGTTCACGAAATCCCCGGTTTGCGCGGCCAAATACAAAAACGGCCACGCGAAGACCGAGTAAAACGCTTGATACTTGTGAAACCACTTCCACTCCAAACTCTCGTCCAATCGCATGAGAGGAAAGGACGTGTACACGTCTTGGTCTCTCGTCGCCTCGTTACAGTAGGAATGGTGCGATACCATGTGATGGTATCTCCACTCGATAGAACTTTTCCCTAAAATCACGTCGCATCCGAACCACCCCCAAATGGCATTCACAAAACCGGATTGCGTCAACCCGCCGTGGTTGGCGGTGTGTTGCAACCCGGTGCCGCTCCAATACGCCGAGAAGCCTAAAAACATGCCAGTCAAAACCGTCGGATTCATATTAAACATGTATAAAGCCACGGCGTAGCACAAAATGACGCAAAACGCGTCGAATTTCACCCCACCCGCACCTCTCGCTTTCCTTCCGCTTTTCCTCGCTCGCGGCTCCACCACTTCCTCTCTCACTCGCTTCTGTATCTTTTTATACAAACTCGAATCGAGTGGTTTCGGAAAGGTTTCATCCGGACACCAGCTCTCTTCCACGTTTACGGTCGGTAGCGTCTTCAAAACTTTCTCCACGATTTCCGATCGCAAATGGTGCGATTCGAACAAAATCGTCGCGTCTCTTCCGTGCGCCAGCATCAAGAGTTGACTCCCTCCGGGATGACGTTTCGCGAACTCGGTGATGTCGTACGTTTTCCCCCGGATTTGCGTGTACTTTCTTCCCGGAATGATATTATTATCGATCATTTTTTCGCCATCTCCCTCCTTCTCTTCTGGAGCGGCGTCGACGACCATCGATGGTGCGTTCTTTCTCACGACGTCGATGACTTTGCCGCCGACTTTAGAAGACGAGTTTGCCCCTTTGCCCATTTTTATGATTATCTTTTTTTGTGACTTTGGGAGGATATCATCGTCATCATCACCATCATCATCCCCCATCATCATCATTCATCGAATTTCAAAAATATGTTGTTGTTGTTGGAAAAAGTTCTTTTGTGTTTCTCTGGTGTGAGTACTCTATTTTTACAACGTTTTAGTAGTGTTATGCGCGTGTCTCTCTCTCTTTCTCTGTTCGTCTGTTTGTCTGCTTCACCGTAATGTCTAAGCGGCGCTCTTATTAATTTCCTCGAAGACGTTTTGTAACCATTTCGATTTACTCGCGTCGCGTTCCAACTCCGTTTTGAGTTTTTTGACGCGTTCGATGACGTCTTGCGGCGCGAGTTGCGGTAACGGGATGTTTTTGAAATCGTTCAGGAATTGCATGGCGCGTTTGCGACCGTACGTGGCGTCGGCATCGTCGATCCCGTCTGATTTATTGCTGTTGGTGGTGTTCTCTTTGTCGTCGTTTCCAGCAGAGTTACCACCGTTTTCCAACTCTTCGGCGCATTTGCGCGCGTCTTCCAACGCCTCAGCCGGGAAGCCGGAAAACTCGGCGCAGTGAATGCCAAAGGATTGGTCGCACGCGCCTTCCTCTAAAGCGTACAACATGGCAATTTTCTTACTCGCGACGTCGATTTTCGCGGAAACGTGAAAATTCTTAACGCCAGTTTCGCCTTTTAATTCCGTCAACTCGTGGAAGTGCGTGGCGAACAAACACGGCGCTTTGACTTCGTTCGCCAAGTGCTCGGCGATGCCCCAGGCTAAACCGAACCCGTCGTACGTGGACGTGCCGCGACCTAACTCATCGATGATAACCAACGACTTTTCCGTGGCCGAACGTAAAATGGACGCGGATTCAAGCATTTCCGCCATGAACGTGGAAACGCCGCGTAATTGAAAATCTCCGGCGCCAATGCGGCAGAAAATCGCATCCCGAACTGGAATGATTGCTTTTGAACACGGAACGAATGACCCGACTTGCGCCAATAAAACGTTCACACCGACTTGGCGAATAAACGTAGACTTACCGCCCATGTTCGGACCGGTGATAATTTGAAACCAACTCTCGCCTTTGATCATTTTGCACGAGTTTTGCACAAACTCGCCGCAGGATTCTTGCACCTCCACGAGCGGGTGTCTCGAATCGAGCAACACGAGTTCTTTTTCGTCCGCGTTGGTCATTTGCGGTCTCACGTACGGCGTCGGAGCGTTTTGCGCAACCTCGGCGAACGCGCACAAGACGTCCAACTCGGCCATCACCGACGACGCTTTCAAAAAAATATCGACGAAAGAAACCGCCACGTCCAAGACGCGTTGGACCAAATGTTTCTGCTTCGCCTCGTACGTTCGATCGATTTCTAACCTCTTTTGACTCAACGCGCGCAATTTTTTATTCGTAAACTTAGAGCCGTCTTTTTTTGCCTCTAAGATTTGGAACTGCGCGGATTTCGATAACTTTGATCGCGCCGCGGTTTCGTCCTTCTTCGTCAGACGAAAAAAGTACCCGTGTTGGTTGTTCTTTTCCAATTTTAACTGCTTGTCTCTTTCCATCGTCAAATCTTCCGCGGCTTCTTGCCACACGACGTTGATTTCCTCCTCCGTGGATATCTTTTGCTGCTCTAAGAGAGCCAACGTGTCGTCAAACTCGGCGGAGATGACGTACTCGTCTGGGATCTTGTTCAAATCCACCGCGTGCTCAATCAAAGCTTCAAATTTGCCCAACTTTTCCTCTTCCACGCACTCTTTCAACGGCGAGATGTATTTTGAGATGAATAACGCTTTCCTCGTCTCGTCGGAAAAAGGAATGCGCTCTAAACAATCGATCGCGTGCGGAATCGCGCTCGAAGCTTGGTATAATTTACACAAATCCATCAGAGTCGTTTTCTTCTTCTCCAATTTCCTCGCCAAGCGCTCGACGTCTGGTAACGACTTCAAGTGCGCGTTACGCAACGAGTCTCTCAAAGCGCTTTCCTCAGAAAACGTCTCCACGACGTCGTGCCTTTCCGAAATCTTCTCCACGGAAACTAACGGTTGTTTCAACCATCGATACAACACTCTCTTCCCCATCGGCGACGTGCATCGATTGAGCAAGTTGTACAAGGAGAATCCTCCGCCGCTCCCTTTCCCGGCGGTTTCCCCGAACGATCTGTCCCTGCCGCCACCGCTGCTCGGCAACACGTTCAACGCTTTCAACGCCGCCGCGTCCAATCGCACGTGAGCTCCGCTGTCAAACAACTCTAACTCGCACCTTCCGTGGTTTTGCGCGTCGTTACCGATATCCGCGAATTTCATCACCGCGTGCAAACACTGCACGGCCAGCGGCAAGTCCAAAACGTTTCTGTGCGCTTGCACGTTATCGCCACTTTTTAGCAGCCTCTTCAAATCGTCCTCGACGTCGTCCGTTCGAAAATATTCGCTGTTCGCTTTTGCCGTTCGCATGGCGTCGCACCTATCGATCACGTCCGCGATTCTCTTCGCGTCCGCCGTCATCGCCCCTCCGCTCGCTTTATCAATTTCGTTCGGCACAATCACCTCTCGGGCGTTAATCTGCGCCAAAATAGACTCCAACTGCCCTAACCTCTCCTCGTCCGAAAACTCCAACGCTCGCAACGTCCTCGTCGAGTACTCGAAAAACGCTAAACCGATGCGTCTTTGCTCTTGTTTCAAAACGCACTTCACCGCGCAAACGATCGGTAACGAATCCGTATCCGCGTTTGCGTTGTTCTTGTTATTATTATTATTCAAATCGTTCTCTTTGCTCCCGTCGAACAAGATATCTTCGAAATCCAAAACGTTCCCAGGACTCCCGCGTTTCGTCAACTTAAAATCCCCTCTACTATTCGGTTCGCTTTCGTACACCTCCACCGTCCTCTCTCTCGTGTGTAACAAAACGTCTCGACAAATCGTTTCGAATAAGTTTTGATTGATATTCACGGACGGTAAAATAAACTGCGAGTTTCCCCCCGCGTCTTTGAGATACTTCACCACCGTGGTCGTTTTATAAAACCTCCGAGCGACGTAGAACGCGTCGTCGGCGCACACCGACCATCCTTCGTGTTTCGAACGGTTGAAGAATCGCAGCGAATGATGATGTTTTTCTTCTTCTTCGCTTTCTTTTTTGTCGTCATCATCATTCTTCTTCGAGAAGACGTTCGTAAAAGTTGTCTCGTAAAACCGAACGAATCCAGACGCGTCCGGAAGAATTGCATCCTGTTCGCGCGGGGCAAAAGAAGTCGTCCCCATTTTCGTCGTCTTTCTCTCTCTTCTGCCTCCTTTCTGTGATGGGATGATGATTCTTTCGCGAAGAGAAAAGCGTGGTGAGAAAATGTGATGGTTTCTGGTCCGAGACGGAACGTTTTCATTTTTTTTTCATTTTTGAATTTTTTTCTCTAAATCAATCCTCTTTCTCTGTTTGTTGTTCGGTCTCCTCCCTTGTCGTCCAACTTTTTATGGATACATATTTTTTCGAGAAAACGACAGAAAAAGCGTTTACAGAAAAAAGAAAATGATGAGAGAAGAGGACGAAGAGAGGGGTGGCGCTTTAGATCCTCTTCTTCTTTCCGAGGAAGTCGATTCAGAAGAAGAAGACAAAGAAGAGACGGGAGAGATTGACGACTGCGAGGCGTGACCACCACCAGCACAAACGACGACGACGAATATGCGAAATTCGTCTTTTTTAGTCTCGAATGAGCAACCTCCTTTTAATTCTTCTTCTTCGGGAGGAAAAGGAAATCTCGCGACGGTTGTTTTGACGATTCTGTTTTCCTTCCCGGCGATAATCGGGTCGTGATGTTGGCCTTTACTCGTAGCTGGGATGGTAGGGACGGTCGCGACGCAAGCGTCGAAGCAAATGGCGCATTCGATCAGTTTCGGCATCAATTTAGCGGTGACGACGAACGTGTTCCAACTCGTTTGGCACCAAAACCGAAACGCAACCAAAGGTGGTGGTAATGGTAATGGTGGCGGGAGCAACAAAACGACTTCAAAACGACCGGTTTTCTTGGTGTTTTGTTCGATTCCTTTGATCATGTTGGATAACGTGCGACACGTTTTGCAAGACGGCGAAATGATTGGAAAGTGGAGTTCTATGTATCGTAGCGACAAGAAGTGCTATCATCACGACTTTAGGTGTTTATCGTTGGTCGGTTGGACGTGTCAAATTGCCACGACGGTTGGCTTCGCTTTGCTTTTACTAGGCGTGTTGATGAGCAGCGGCGCGTGGGTGAAGTTGAAACGAAGGTATAGGGAGTTGAGAGGTACTCCTACGAGGAACGTTGGTAGTTCGAATGCTTAAGCAGAAGAAGAAGAAGAAGAAGAAGAAGAAGGAAGAGGAAACGTGTTTTCTATTTTCATAACGGTGTGAAGTGAGACGCGGAAAAATGTGCCGCCGGCAAATCCGCGACGACTGATAAATGTGTGAAATGATGAATTCATAGTTTTGTTTTCTGCCTACGACGCCTGCACGAAAGCAGTGGCAAAGTTGTTATTTAACTTACTTGTATTGTATGTATATGTTGCGCGTGTATATTATTACGGGTTTCTCTACGTGTTCTAGTATGTATCTATGCGTGCATGCGTCCTAAAATTTAATCTTAATCTCTCATCAAGAAGACTTGTGTCTTTTCGACATCTCCTCGGCTGGCGTGGCGGTGACTTCTTCTTCGTCGTCGTCGTCGCCATCCCAGACGATTTTGTTTTTGTTGCTTTTATTCTCGCTCGGTGAACCAAACGGTGGTCGAACAGAACCGCCTTCGGTCGTTTGCGAAGGCGGCACAACCGATGACCCGGGCGTTTGCGGAGGGACGTTATTATAGTTGATCGTCATCCTCCCAGCCGCCTCGTCGTCTTTTCTTCTCGCTTCTTCTTCTTTTCGTTTCTCTTCTTCATCATCCTCTTCTTCTTCTTCTTCATCCGGTAACATCGCCGCCAACACCATCTCCGCGTCGAAATCAAAGTGCGGTATGCCTGCTCTCGGATTCTCGCCGCCGTGCATTTGTTGTTCCGACGAGGCGTAATGCCCTCCGGCAAACTCCCTCGTCGGTCTCAACGATACCGGATCGCCGTCTTTATCGCACGACATCAACACGTCTTGTTCGATTGACTCGCACAATTTCACCATCGCTAAAGTATCTTTCAAATTAATCGTCACTTTTACGAACTCTTTATCGTACTGTCGATTCTCGTACCTCAAAATCGCTTCCTCGTTTGCGTCTAAATGTACCGTCGTTTGCAACTGTTGAAACGGTCCGCCGGCTATATTCTGTTCGGCTTTTTTATCCACGTACGAAGATATCTCCACGCACTTCTTCGCCTTGTGCTGTTGCTTGGAGAAGCTCCCACCTCGAGACTGCTTGCTACTGAAAGCGTTGACGACTCCGCCCGCGGCGGCCGCGCTCCCTGGCGTCGTCGTCCCCGTCCCTGTCGCGTCCGATCCGTCACCTTCCCACTCGCCGTTGTAAAACGTAAACGTCGCGTCTTGTTGCGTCCCGACGTTGAAGTGACTTCCTAAAAACTTACCTAAACTTCTCGCTTTAAACACGATTTGAACGAGCATGGAATCGCTATCCACCTCTGCCGCTAAGTGTTCCGCGTCCTGTATCGCGTAAATGTTATACGTCTTTTGAAGTTGTCCTCCTTGTCCTCCTTGTCCTCCTTGTCCTCCTTGTCCGCCCGTGCACACAATCTCAACTTTTTCTCCGTTACTTTCTTTCATTTTTATTCTCACGCGATCGACTCGATTCGATCGCAGGCACCCCAAAACGTGCTTCGCCAACAGCGCCGTCTGCACTCCCGTCACAACAAAATCGTCGTCGTCGTTTTTATCCGCCGCTTTTTCAACGGCGCAACACTCGTACCCATCAAACGCGTTCGTCCTTAAAATGCAACTCAAAAACGCCGAGTGATTTTGATTCACCGCTTTGATGCGTAACCCGCTCGAAGGGTGCGCTTCGATGAGCACTTCCGGGGAGATTTTCGCGCAACACCCGAGCGTTTTGAACAGATATTTCAAGGGAAGTGCCGCGAGAGAGGCGGAGAAGGCTACTGTTGAGCTCCCTCCGGTTGGTGGTCCTCCTCTCTCCATCTTTGTTTTGTTGTTTCTCTTTGAAGCACGAAAAAGTGCCAAGCAGAAAATGAAGCTTTTCTGGCATTTTTGAAAATGTTTTGGTTTGATTTTTGAAATTTCCAACAACCATTTTGACAACCATCCATGAAAAAGAGGCAAGAGTGAGAGGGGGGGGGAATAGAAAAATTCAAAAAAGCGAACACCACTTTAAATACGTGTATCTCTGATTCTCTGCTTTTGATAACATATAACGAAGAAGAAGACAAAGAAGAAGACAAAGAATATGAAAAGAAGAAGCGCATCATCATCGAGTAAGTTGTCCTCTTTTTTGACTAAAATGAAGAAAAAAGGAATAAAAACGAAGCGAATGAAAAAGCTCATTTTCTCTCGAGCGAAGAAGGCGACGGTATTTCTGAAATCGAATTTGAGAATGAATTATCTGAGAATGAAGAGAATGGGACGGAGAGTTTTAAGATCGAAACGCATTCGACGGTACGCGAAAGTGGTGAAGATCTACGCGTGCGAAAGTGGGAAGAAAACGATCCAAGTGGCGAAGGAGGCAAAGGAGAAAACAGTGAGTTTTGTGAGCAAAAAAACGAGCGAAATGTGGACGAGTTTAGATACAGAGTTTTTGTTCAGGTGCGCGACGACGATTTTGATTTGCTATTTGAGTTTGTACGCGATGAGTCACGCGAGAAGCCGAGAGGAAAAGAGTGGTTTGAAAGCACTCGTGGCGTTCGTTTTGGCCGCGTTTTTATCGGTGAAGTATGAAGTCGTTCCGGAGGAATATATCGACGGGGTCGCGAAGGCGTTGAAAAAAGTGCCGACGTACACGGCGTGGACGCGGAAATACGCGAGAAAGATGGCGAAAACGTACGTCGATCCGAAAATGCTAAAGAAAATCGATACGTTCGTCAAAATGTATTCGCTAGAGGTGAAAATTGGCTTGTGCGTGTTGTTTTTCGTCGGATGGTGGTTTTTGTCTGCGTTCGTCTTTGGAACCGCGAGGACGAATAAGAATAAACCGAATTCTCCCACAAACAACAACAACAACAAAAAGGAGAAGAAGAAACGCGCGAAAGGACCGATTGAAGTCAACGTGGCGTTAGTGACGGGTGCCTCCGGGAACGTCGGCTCGAAAATTCTCAGTCAAATGCGTAAGAAGTACCCGGACTATATCGTCTACGGTACGTCGCGATCCGGGTCGGTGGATTTCAAAGCCGGCAACGCGTTGCAATCAATGTTTGACATGATGTCACCAAACTCAAAAAACGTCGCATCGACGTCTTTAGTGAACGTACCTTTGTGTTGTTCGAATATCGACGAAGTCCCGCCGTTGTTGCGAATGGACGTGACCGATGACGATTCGGTGAACGCGGTTCGAGATGCCATCGTCGCCAGGCACGGGAAAGGAAGTTTGAGAATCTTGGTCAACAACGCGGGGATTAGCGCGGCATCGTTAGCGATGAATACTCCCGTCGATATGGCCAAGAAAGTTCTTGAAACGAACTACTTCGGCGTGCTGCGCGTCGTTGCCGCGTTTTACCCGGAAGCTATTCCGAAACACCAAAACGCAACCATCGTTAACGTCGGATCCATCGCGGGGAGAATCGGCATTCCGTACCAAAGCGCGTATTCGAGCTCAAAAGCCGCCGTAGAAGTGTACACGGACGCCTTGCGAATGGAATCCAAATGTGATGGCATTCGCGCGTGCTTAATTGAACCTGGGGACTTACAACCGGGCATGGAATGCGAACATGCGCCGGAAATTGAAACCGACGAAGTCGCGAAGAGAGCGGTGAACATCATGCGCTCGGACGAGAAGAACGGGTCAAATCCCATGAAAGTGGCCTACGCGGTGTGCAAAGCAGCCAGACCGTGGCGAACGCCGGGTGCGAGAATTTTGGTCGGTCCAGACGCGTGGTTAGTTCAGTTCTGCACGAGCTATTTGTGGAAGTCTGTGCAAGAGATGTTTTTAGCCGCGCATTATAGAATACCGCCGAGACACAATTCGTTGTGGAGATTTATCGTTTAGAGGAAGGAGGAGGAGGAGGAGGTAATCTATAGTATTCGTGTTTCGCCTCGCTCGCTCGCGCGCAATGTTGCGTTTAAATAAGAGTTGAGAGAGAGAAAGAGATGAGAAAAAGAAGAAGTCAATTGCTGTATATACTCCATGATTGTAGAGGCTTTAATTTATTTATTCACCATCATTCAAAACGTCTGCGAGCATTTTCTCTCTTTCCACGAGACTCTTTGGAACTTTCTTAGCTTTGTTCCTTCTCACGTGTCCGGGCTTGATGCGTTTTCTGACCTTCTCGCTCGCTAATTTCGTCATCTCGTCCGAACTCAATTGCGGTTGCAAACCCAACTTGGCGGCTTCTGAACCCATGGCCGCAGACATTTGCTGCATCTTCACTCGCATGCCGCCAAACATAACAATCAACTCGGCCAAATCTTCTTCCGTTTTTCCCGCCCCTTTCACGATTCTGTTTCTTCTACTTTCCGCCGTACTCGAGGCGACTAACATGTCCGGATACTTTCTCTCTTCCGGCGTCATGGACATGATCAACGATTTCGCGATTTTAAATGACTTCTCCGCCTCTTGCATGTCTTTATCCGATAACTTATTCGCGCCTGGAATCATCTTCATGAGTTGCGACATCGATCCCATGTCACCCATCATGTCCATGTTCTTCAAAAAGTCATCGAAATCAAACGTCGCTTTCATAATTTTCTCCTTCATTTGTTCCGCGTCCGCTTGTTTCACCGCTTCTTGCGCTTTTTCTACGAACGATACCACGTCGCCCATACCTAAGATTCTGCTCGTCATTCTTTCCGGGTAGAACGGGTCTAACGCGTCCATTTTCTCACCAACTCCGGTAAACTTAATAGGTTTCCCACTGACTTCTCTCACCGACAGCGCTGCGCCACCTCTGGTATCCCCGTCCAATTTGGTTAAAATCGCGCCGGTAATATCGATGGCATCCGCGAACGATTTCGTCAACGTCGCCGCTTCTTGACCAGTCATCGCGTCCACCACCAACAACGTCTCGTCCGCTTGCGTGCTCATTTTCGTCGCAATCAACTCGTTCATTAACGCCTCGTCGATGTTCAGTCTCCCCGCGGTATCGACGATGACCACGTCGATATCGCCTCTCTTTTTCGCCTCTGCTACACCGTTCGCGGCAATCGACGGCGGCGACGCGTTCGCGCCTTCGTCGTACACCGGCACGTTCAAATCGCTCCCTAACTTTTTCAGCTGGTCAATCGCCGCCGGCCTGTACACATCCGTCGCTACTAATAAACACGTCTTATTCTGTTTCTTCAAACTCAGCGCCAATTTCCCGCACGCCGTCGTCTTCCCGACGCCTTGTAAACCAGCCATTAAAATAACCGTCGGCCCGTTCCCTTCCTCGCGAAAGTTAATCCCATCCGCGCCGACGCCGCCCATCAAAGTGCACAACTCGTCCGCGACTAACTTTACCAACTCCTGGCTCGGTTCCACGCCTTTCGTAACTTTCACCCCCGGCGCTCTCTCCTCCACTTTTTTGATAAATCTCCTCACCACCGGTAAACTCACGTCCGCTTCTAACAAAGCTCTCCTCACGTCTTTCAAAGGCGCTTTGATATTTTCCGGCGACAAATCCGCCACCCCTTTCATTTTCGCCCACGCTTCGTCTAACGTCGCCGATAAGTTGTTAAACGCGTCCGCTCTGATGACGATCGAAGAAGCGCGGTCGTTTTTTTTCTTCTTAATGAATCCCAGCGCGCTCTTTCTTCTTCCTCTTTTTGTCATCGTCGTCGTTTCGCTTCTCCATCTTCTCCCGTCGTTGTTGTTAAAGCTCCTCGTCGTTGTCGTTGTCGTCGTCGTCGCCGTCGTCAAAGCACCACCAAAACTCGTCGTCGTCGTCATCGCGCTCTTCTTCTTCTTCTTCTTCTTATTCTCTGTGTACTATGTAGTGGTGTATTCTCTCAGCGTGTGATGAGTGAGAAAAGAGTGGATAAAATACACAGAAGAGACAACAAGATGGAGCAAAAATGAGACAGACCAGATTTTCCTTTTTTTTCCTTTTTTTTCCTTTGCAGCTGCTTTGGCTTGCTTGGTTTTTTTTCTGCTTTTAAATTTCGTTCGTCATTTTTTTTCACGCGAGAAGATGGAAATCGAGGACGAGCACGAGCAGTTAAAAGCGGTTCGACGGAACTGCGAGAAATTAGGACTGCTGGTGTCCTCTTCTTCTTCTTCCGACGAGAAGGAGGAGGAGACGACGACGACGACGATTTCGAACTGTTTGAGAAGTTTGCGCGCTCTTTTCTCGAGGAAAAAAGAAGTCTCGCCGAAGGAGTGTTTACGAGTGCGTTCGTTTCTCTTTTAACGATGTGTTTGTGTCGTCCGTGGCGGCTTTGTTTTTCCTCTCTCTCTCTCTCTCCTTTCTTCTTTCTTTTGCTCACCGTACTCCTCCTCTCTGATGTTCGCGTTATCATCGCGTCGTCATCGTTATTACCGAAACAGGTGTATTTGCAACAAGCGCAAAGCTTCCAGTCTTTATTGGAAATATGGGACGCGCACCATTTGAACAACGCGCAGAAAGTGGGCGTACCGTTACTGCTGTTCATCGCGACGCTTTTGCGAGTGAAAGATGAAGAAGAAGAAGAAGAAGAAGAAGATGATGATGATGAAGAAGAAAAGAACACCACCACTCGTGATGATGATGATGATGATGATAACGAGGAGAAGAAGAGAGAGAGAAGGCAAAGTGCGGCGGGAGCATCGACGGCGTCGACCAGCGTAAGTCGGTTGGCTTTGGACGGCTTGGCGAGAAATATCATCGCCAGACGGATGCGGCAGATGTATTCGCACATCGCGTCCGGGGTTCGGGTTCGGATTGTAGCCGCTTTTGACGTGTTCACCGCGATTGTCCAACGCGACGACGATGGAAGTTTAGCCGAGGAGACGTTTAGGCAGTTTGATTGGACGTTGCAGATTTTACAAAAAGTTGCGACGCCGAGAATCGATAATAATAGTAGCAGTAGGAAAAAGAAAAAGAAGAACAAGAATGAAGATTCCGACGACGAAGAGGATGCCGACGACGACATCAGCAACAACAACAACATCAAAGACAACACCAACGGGAACGCTAATGATAAAAGGAATGCGCACATTTCGTTGTTCCGGGAAGAGCGAGCGAAGATAAACCAAGCTGCGAAAGCGTCCAGGAAGAACATTGAAAAGGCGTCAAACAGATTCGCGTTTGCGCAGTTTTATCTCGCATTTTTAGAATCGAACTACGAAAGCGTCGTGCGCTCGGCGGCAACGAATCGTAACGTCATGTATTTGTTCGTAAGAAATGTGGCGAAAGACGACTCGGAGACGCAGTGTCGGTTTCTGTCTGTTCTTTCGCAGAGCGTATTGAATATAAACGTGAGCGCGATTCAGACGCCGTTGAAAATCAAGCTCGCGACGTTCACGGATGTGCTTTTGGAGCAGTTGGCGACGATGGCTGCTTTGAGCGATGGTGTCACAAATGCTGAAAAAGATGAAAACAAGAAAGTGTCGATCTTCTTTCGGGACACTACCGTTGCGAAAATGGCTGTGGATCTTTTGAAAGAAGTCTGCGTGAATCCGCGACATGGCATTTGTCCATCTCAGGTCAACGCGGGAGATTTGATATCTCGCCTCTTGGTGAAATTGCGTCCAGCAGAGTGTGATGCGCACCTATCTGTTCTCTCAGACGCGTGTGTTGCGCACCCACGACTAGCTGCACGATATGTTGCTCAGTTCTCATCTGATTTGCAACCGAAAAATACAGAGAAGTGGTTGTCAACGATACGCATGTTGGGAGATTTGATTCAAACCTCCGCAGAATACGGCGAGACGACGATAGGAGATTTTAGTGGTGGTATCACGAACGAAAACAACAAGAATGATCGACACGACGGCGGCAACGATGACGAAGACGACGACGACGAAAAGATTGAGTTTAGTGCCAGGTGTTGGGCATCGAGTGCGTTACCTTCGTCGTTAACGAAATCTGTCTTTGTGAAATCGCTCGGTCATAAAAGCATAGTCGTACGTCAGGCTTCTTTGCAGTTTCTAGCGAAATGTTTGCGCGCGACGAGAAAGCGAATATATTTGGCGGAAAAGAGCGCGATTGCGAACCAGATCAAGCAACGTAAAAATATTAGTATTAGTAATAGTAATAGAAATAACGGCGCTCATCGTGGCCACGTGCTCGCGCGGAAGCGGGAGGTATTGCGTCGCGCCAGAGGCATAGCGTCGGCGGATGTTTTCCCGGATATCTCGGTGCTCATACAAATCGTTATGAAAGGAGGAGCGCACGCTCAATTGACTATCGAGAAGATGGATACCGATAAAAAAGGAGAAGTTGAATTCGACGACGGCGACGACGACGAAGGCAACGACGAGGAAGAAACCCAGGACGAAGTATCCGAGTTTAGTCGATTCTCCAAGCTTTTGGCCTTGGAAGCCTTGGCCGAGCGCATCGCACTCTCACCTTCAGATACCGTGAATTTTGTTGATGTCGCGAAGATTCTTCCGAACACTCCCGACGAGCTATTTCAAAATACTCGCGAAAGTATCGCTGCCGTTTCTGTTGCAAGAAACGCCTGCACGGCGTCCTCGGCGGTGTCGAAAAACACTCTCGTTGCAGTGTTCAAATGTTACGCGTTTGCCGTGATGAAAGATGTTGCGGATGAAAGTAATGATATCCGTTTACTATCCGAAAATCTCAAGACACTCTTCAAGTTGAACATAATCGAGTCGAAGACGCTCGATGGAAGAGGTGGAAGCGACAGAAGTACGAAACGTTCGTTCGAACGGGAAGCAGAGACGTACGCGCGCAGCTTTGCAAAATGTTGCTGTAGCGCCTCGACTTCGCTCAACTTGACTTCAACACTCGCAGATTTCTTAGCAGACGCAATCGTCTCGGCGTCGAAACGAACAAGTCTCGACGCGTTCGTAGACGAAGAATTCGCGCGGCCGACTCGGTTTAATCAACCAGAGGAGCACGATGGTAACAACACTTCCGCGCTCTCGCCTCTGTCCGTGATTGTGTTTGAAAATGCCTTGAAAGTTTCAAAGAGTGTCAAAAAATCCAAAGAAGAGATTGACGTCGTTCGACAATTTGCAGCCTCGCTCGTTCTCGCGAGTTTGCTTCGCACGACGGATTTCTGGAAGCACGCAGTGGCGTTGAACAAAATAGGCGTTCATAGCTTAGCGGCATCAAATTGTGAAAAGAAAGTGATGAAGACGATAGACGATATTTTATGCGAAGAGCGGCAAATATTTCTGAGCAACCCGAAGAATACGAAGGTCTTTACGATCGAAAACGTCGAAATGGATGTAGTCGAGATCGCTGGCGTCTTAGATGCGCAATCTAAGGCAAAACTGTATTCGCTCTTGCTGCAAAATTACGTTCACGAGGCGGAAGATTTCACGAGACTTCTCCTAGAAGTGCTTCGAAAGATCAACGAGATGAGCCGATCCGGTCGCGCTTCTCTTTTAAGCGCGGTTTCATTCAGTGTTGCAAGAGAGCTGTCACGGACGGAACATGACTGCTTTGATATGGAAAGCCAATCGAAAATTGCAGTTGCGTTGGCGAGAGGCATTGAAGATACAGAGCAGAAATGTGGTGCGGTGCAGTCAACTCCTCGAAAACGTCTCGCGGATGCGTTTTTGACGCACTCCGAAAACGAGTCCTTGGTCATCTTTGCAAAGTTTGCTACGGAAGAGGCTCAACTCGACGTAATCGCAAAGAGTAGGCAAATGACAAACTTCGTTTTAATGGCTTCCGTGTCCGATGTGTCTTTGAGCTCGCAGAGCGTCTCTTTTGATGGAAAATCAAAGATTCTTGCGCATCTGCTCGAGGTGTTATTGGGAGAAGACGATGTTGAGAATACGGCCCCAATACTACGTGTTCTTGCGCGCATCTTTGAAAGAAACTCGTCGACGGGTCAAGATACTAATATCGCAGCTCCGTACTCTTCAATTACTCTTCGAGCTCTGGAGAAAATTTTGAAAAGGAAGAGACATAAGAAAAGTCAAGTTGTACTCGCGGAAGCTGAGTTTGTCTCGGCTCTCGTGAATTCAAACGCAGGAGAGATATGCGCGGCTACATTTTTACGGCATTGCAACTTTAAAGATGACGGTATCGTGTTTGAAAAGGCGGCCTCCGATGCCATGCGAAAATGCGCGGAGTGCGCAGCTATTCGAGCCATCGTAAATGAAAGTGATCGAACAGAGTTCTTGAGCGACATCGCATCGTTAGTTATGAAGCAAATGAATCCAACAACCCATGGAAATATGGTGTGCTCCGCTCGAGCTGTTCAAATTGAATTAAATGGTGACAACGAGAAACAGAAGAATATTTTTGAGAAGAAACTTTCAGATGCGTTGACGGATCAATATTTTAAAGAGACTTTCGAGAAAGAACGCGTGGAGAATATAATGAACGCTTTCAACGTATGCTTTGACGTGAACTGTCCTGGAGTGTATCGCGTAAGATGCGTTAGCTTTATTTTAAGAAAGTTAGTACTTCTGGATGAATTGAAGTCCGGTGCGGACTACCGCACGTTCAAGCAAGTTCTGGGGAATAGAATTAAAGAAGAACTCGAGTTGTGGGATAAACGTGCGAATGTGGATGATGCCGATGTTCTCAACTGTAACAACGCATTCACTTTTGCGGTGAACGAGAATTTTATGCTCAGCAACGAAGACGATGTTATCGAATTAGTCAACGCCGCGCGAATGTTTGTCTCCTCCTCGCTCAAGGCGAAAACGCTAAAAAACCATCGCAGAGTAGAAGCGATGGCTAAAATCGTTGCAGCCCTCACGCCAAATAATGCAAAGAAAATGAAGAAAAGGGATAAACTGCGTGAAGTATTTGAGGAGTTTGCAATGTCAAGCTTCGATTGCGTGTGCGAGAATGAAAAATTTGAGCACGCCCTTTTGTCGCGAAGAGAGTTGGAAGAATACGAAAATACGAATGAGTTTTTGGATTCCCTTCCGCAAAATCCGTCTTCGATGCACTTTGTTCGGGAACGCGTGGACGAGCTTTCGGAGAAAGTCTCTGCTTCTGTGTCGTCCTTCTCACCGCCGCAAAATCAAAAGCAATTTGCAGAATTGAAGCTGCGGTTTGCAAAAGTTCTGCACGCGTCTCTCGAACTAAAACATCGCCTACACAAGGATACGCAGCAATCGCAGCCAGATATATGGGCGACAGAGAAATCAGTTCATGTTTTACCTCTTTTGCTTAAAGGGTATAACGCGTCGTCATCTGCTTTCGATTCTTGCATCAAGCGAACTATGGTAACGCTCGATTCACTTTCTGGACAAGACGTTCTTAAAAAGTGCGGCTTTGTGTTTGGAAGCGCGGCTGAAAAGTTTTTCGAAGGCAGTACTTGGAGTAGGCTAGTATTTAACGATGATGATGATAACAACGACGACGTCAGCGATACAAAAGCGTCATTGAAAGAACGCGTCGGTAATGCAATCGGTACGTCGCTTTTGGATTGCAGACGAAGTGCGATGACGGCGACTGCTTTTCCTCAAAGACGAAAGCTTTTCTTCTGGGAAGATAGTGATACGGAAGATGTGCTGCTTACCAATGGGAACGAAATTATCAACCGATTGGCGTACGATCCGTCCTGGATACTTCCAATGACACTGCGAAACCTGGAAACAGAATCGCTTTCGCCGAGAGAGTGTGTGCGTTCGGGCATTCTCTCGGTTGCAATATCAGCACTTTCCTCCACCGATACTAATTTTCGTCGTCTCGCGAGAGCGATATTATCAATCATGGATGAAATTGTGACTCGTATAGTCACCGGGAAAACCGAAGACGGAGAAGATATCGATTTAACCGATGTGATGTTGGCGCGAGCGTCGTTTCGCGAACGAACGCAAGTCCTTTCCATTTTGCGATGGATTCGAAACTCAAACGATATGTGGAACAACGGCATCTTCACGCGAGATGATGAAGAAAAAATGATCATGCAAAGGAAGTGTCAACACGCAGAAGATGTCGTCTGGCCAACAACGGCGACGTCGTTCGCGGCCGAAGCCATGTGGCTCGCCTGTCGACCGGAATCTGAATTCTTCGTCGTCGCCAACAAGCAAGTCTTAAAACGCATGTCCATAGATCTCGATCGTTTGCCTATGTTTCTCCCGCTGGTAAACGCCGGAGATGCCGATGCGAAAACCAAGCGAACCTGGGCACTTCGTCAACTCAATTCTTCCTTCCACTCTTTGGGCGATAAAGAAAACTTATCCTCGCGGGTGTTTCGGAAACAGTTTGTGCTTGAAATTTTGAGCTCACAAACGTGCTCGCACGCGCTCGCGGACAGCAACGTGCGGTCAAGAACCATGCGATTGATCAAGAATGTGTGCGAAAATGTAAGCGATTCCTTCTCGCTCGAACTTGTCGAACATGTGAGCTTTGTTGCATTCTTGACGAGACGTATTGAAGAAAGCGTATACCCGCGAGCTTCGGTTTCCTCGGCGCAGGATGTATCCGTCGAGCATCGAAGTCATGTGGCCGTGCTCTCTGCAATGATTTTAAAAGGTTTAGCAGAAGCACCCGACGCGTTCGTGTTTGCTGGACGAGATTTCGTGGACGCAGTGCGACGCGTGAGAAGTGCAATTTTATCTCGATTGGAATCCAGCGACACGCGCGGCGAATCAAACTCGAGAGATGGCAGTTATTCCACATCGGATTATCTCGTCGCGAAGAAATGTTTCAAACCATATCTCGAACTCCACGCCACCGTCTCAAGGTGCTTGGAAAAACGGCCCAAGTTGAACAGCCAACTCGCCACGGTATCTGAGCTGTGCCGCCTGATCGTCGTCGCAGATAACAACAACGATGACGTCGAGGACTCTTCTTCGCTGGCCATCAAGACCGCGCTTGCAGAAATCCTCGAAATCTCGAGCTTTGATTTTTCTTGCTTACTGGTGGAAGAAGAAGACGAGACAAAAATGACGACGACGACTGCAGCGGTCGAACCCGCGGCGATATCGATTGCAGCTTCCATCTCTCACCTAACCGGGTGGTTAAACGAACACTTCTCTGCGAAGAACGAACCGAAAGTGGCCTCGCGGTTTCTATGCCGGACGCTGCTAAACGCTCCGGATGTTTTGCAAGACGCTCTCTTCACTTCATCGGACGTGCGAACGTTTGCGAAAACCATCGCAAGCGATTACGACCGCCGTAGAAGGAGAGAAGTAAATGCGGCTTTGGCGTTGCTCTTAGATTTCTTGCTGGATGAAAACGCTCCCGAAGCGAAGAATATTAAAAATACAATCGAAGATTTGATGCTTTCCAATACTCAAAACGAAGGTAACGAGGTTCTTATAGAGGCAAAGTTACGAGAAGTCTTCTTCTTTTCCTCCTCCCTCTCTTCTTCCGTCTTTGTAAAGAAGCGGGAGAAGATAGAGGCTGGGAAGGAGACGCCAACGCCGTCCGCGTCGACGCCGAAGCCAAAAACGAGAAAGAGGAAGCAAACGCCTGGAAGTGGGGCGAAAAACAGACGCGCTGAAAAACGCGCGGCGAAGAATAAGAATAGTGAATAGTAGTTTAAATAAAGTTAGTTAAAATCACTCGTAAGGATTGATTGTCAAAACATTTTTATGTATCTATCTGCTAAAAATCAATGATGGTATCATAGTTATATTTATATAGTTGTTGTTGATGTTGTGGCGGTGATGGCGTTGTGGTAGTATGTATGATGCAAAGCGGCTTTTAATTTTTCGTTGTGTTGTCGTTGTTTTCCTCTCTCTCTCTCTAACTCTTTATACTTCGACAACCTTGGCGACAATTTGGTCCGCAATGGCTTGGCCTTGGGATTCAACTTGCGCCTTGGAGCTCTCTCTTTCCGCATCAATCGTACTCATCGCGTCCGCAATTTGACGGTCGACGTCAGCCTTCGCTCTCGCAGCTTCAGCGGCAATCTTCGCGTCCATCTCCGTCTTCAATGCGGCAACATCTCTACCGACTGCGGCTCTCGCATCGCCGATGATTTGGTCCTTCTCCGCAATCAATTTGTCAACCTCTTCGGTGTTACCGCCGACGGCGGCTAATTGGGATCGGATCAGTTCATCTCTGTCGTCCAACGCTTTACCAACCGGGCCAAACATGGTCTTGTCCAAGATGAACATCAAAGTCAAAAACTCCGCCGCGATGATCGGCAAAGTCAAGTTGAAGTCAAACAATTTACCCGCTTCGGCGTGCGCCGGCATGGTCATGACCAAGTTGGTCAAGACAACCGGCGCGACAACCTTCGCGGATTCAAACTTTTGCTTGAGAGAAGCTTGCGCCTGTAATAGTAGTAGTAGTAGTAATAATAATAAGTCTCCGGTCAGCGTTTGAAGTAAATAATAGTTAAAGGTTTGAGAGAGGAAAATAATCCTATCCTCTCCGCCCCTCCAAGAAAAGAGGAAAAAAAAACAAATTCTTCGTTCAAAGCACAGGGGAGTCCGATCCGAGGGAGATTATTTTATGCGGGGTACGAGGGAAGCGATATCCACCACGCGAACGGGTCACGCGCATGCGACCACGCGAACGCGCGCATCCGTGCACATTCTCGCGCACGAATACTTCCTTCGCGCGAATCCAGATTCGTTTTGTCCAAGCGACGTAAACGACGACCGACAAAAGTCGCCGCCGATGATGAATGAAACACACGGCTCTGCATTTTATCTCTCCCCCTCTCCCACATCCCGGATGACACACACCCACAATAATCAATCAAAAATATAAAAAAGAACTACACGCGGAAATCTCTAACGTACCGGCGAGGCGACTCTCTTCGTTTGCGTTTTTCTGCTCACAGACGCGACGGAGACGCATCTGTTCGTGATTTGGGCGATCGCGGACATGTTTTATGTGTGTGGTGTAGATAAAAATGTGTTTGGGTGCGGAATATGACGCTTGTTGTTCGGATGTGTCGCGCTAAAAGTAATTCACAAGGCTTTCTCTCCTCCTCAAAAGAGGGTGAAAATCTCTCTTTAAAAAAGGGTGAAATCTCTCCCTCATCTGCTCAAAATCAGGGTTTAACCAATAAAAAAAAATTAAAAGCAAAATTAAGAAAAATACACGAGAGACTACACAAAAAAAGAACGAGAGGTTGATAGTTTATAATATAAGAGTAAAAAAAGACTTCTCATCGAACACACACGTACATCGACGGAAAGACGACGACGACGACGATGACAACAAGAACAAGAACAACAAGAACACCAACGATGAAGACGACGAAAAGGAGGAGAAGCCACCACCGCCCAAAGTTCTTTTTTTGCCTTCCCCTCGTTTTGTTTTTTTATTTCGTCGGGGCAAAAACGACGACAAAAACAACGAGGTTTTTCTTTGAAGTGGAAGGAAAAGAAGCGAAGAAGGTAAAGCCATCGGAGGAGGATTTCGGAGCGATTCTAATCAGCGAAATCATGTACAATCCGATCAAAACTAAGTCGTCGGAATCTTCTTCGCCAGAGGTGACGACGGATGATACCGAAAAAAAAGCCAGCGGCGAGTGGGTTGAGTTTCTGAATCCAAGCGGAACGGACGAGGTTGACGTGAGCGGGTGGTTCTTCTCGGACGAAAAGAATCTGGCGAAGTCCTCTATGTTCCAGTTTCCTTCGAACACGACGATAAAACCGAAAGAGAGAATCGTAGTTGCGAAGAATGTGACCAAGTTTGAAATCGCTTACGGCGAAAATGAAGGCGCGAGCGACGTCGTCAAAGACGCCGCGTTACCGTTCAGACTCAACAACAAAGGCGAAAAGTTACTCTTGTTGAACGCAAAAAAAGAGATAGTGCACGAAGTCGAATACAACGATAAAGCACCGTGGCCGATTGTATTTGCAGGATACTCCATCGAGTTGACATCGCAAAAGAGCGACGCGAACGACCCCTTCTCGTGGGTCTCTTCGTTGACGTTCGGAGGAACGCCCGGTCGCGAAAACTCCGTAGAGTTGGTCAACAAATTGGTAAACAATTGATCGATACTGATTTAACGTCGACGAGGTATAACATCAAATATATAAAATAAGCGGCTACATTGTTACTTGATAAACGCCCCGTCCGCGACGCCGTCTTGGCCAGTCACGAATCCGCTCGCGACGACCACATTCTTCCCTTGATACGTCGCCTTCCCTCCTTTAATCACGAGCGTTTGCTTCACTTGCTCCCATAACTTACTCTTGCACTCCTTCGGGTACGTTTCCGGCTTCTTATCCTCTTCGTTTTCAATGAACGCCTTCTCGCCAATCTTCGCTCCGTCTGGAACTTTGACCAACTTCACGTCCACGCTCTCGCCTTCGCCGCTCTCCGTCGCTAAAATCATCGCCTCGCTCGTCTCTCCGGCTAACTTGGCTACCTTCAAATTAATAATAGTCAGAACTAACTTCCCTTCCAAATCTTCTCTCTTCACGTATTTCCTCAACCCAGTCACGACTTGCTTCACGTCCTTCTCCTCGTCTTCGCCGATTAAGACTTTGCACAGATACAACTTCTCCGACCACGCGTCGTCCGCTTTCGCCTCTAACACTTTACCAACCGTCAAGTTCGCCTTCGCGAACGGGTCCGCTTCCTCTTGCGGCGGTTGAGACTGCTTCTTTACTTTTTCTTTCTTCTTCTTCGATTTTTGATCTCCCTCGTTGTTATTAGTATTCGAAGACGATGATGGTTGACTCGTGGACGCGCCTCCTTCGCCTCCTCCTTCTGAATTCTTCGGTTTAATCACCGGGTCGAGTAACTTCACGAGATACTCCGACGTCCTCTCGAACGCCTCCGGCATCGGGTTGTTCTCCTCGAACGGGAACGTTTGCAAATATCCAGTTTTCTCGTCGCGCATTTTGTACACGTGTTTGGGTGGGTTGTACGTTTCCAACGGCCACGGGTCTGAAAAAAAGATGATGACGATGAGAAGTAATACTTGTACGTCAGCAACGAATTACGCGGTTTGTTTGCATTCAATCGACACAAACTTAAAACCAAATCATCATCGCGCGCGCGAGAGAGATGTTTGAATCGCACGCGAAAAATGGAAACAACGAACCTTCGGGATCGATCTTCACGTGTCCAACGGGAAGCTCGATCGTGCTCATATCGTGCAAGCCTGAGACTCCTCCTTCTTTAGTATCTTCGTGTCCTGGTCGGATGCCTCCGCAGCACGCGTTGAGCATAGTATTCTCGGTCCTGCGTCTGGTTGTTTGTTTGAGAGGAAAATGTCTTCTTCTTCTTCTTTTTGGGGTCTGTTGTTTAATTCTTTTCAAAAAACGCTCGCTCGTTATTTAAAAAAAAACGCCTGGTTTCTTTTTATTAAATTATTATAATAATAATGTCTGCCTCTGCGCATGATCAACGAAAGACCTCGAAGGAGGATTTGAAGACGACGGAGACGAAGCCAAACTCGACGAAAACGAGGTCGTTTACTCACTGGGATAAATTTTGGCACGACGCGGTGAAAGAGAACGAGCAGAAAATGAGAGACGCGAACCGAGCGCATTTTAAGAAAACCGGAGATCAGAAATTCCAGGATTTTGACGAAGGTATCGACAGCGATCGAGCGTATATGGACGCGTGCCATAAATTAGACCGGGGAGTGCCAAGATATGCGGTGACTTTATCGTGTTCCGGGTGCGGGTGCGAGAAATCGAAAGATGCGATGATGCGATTGGAGTGCGCGCAGTGTTTGGAGATGTACAAAGAACGCAAAATGAAAGTTGTCGTTGACGCTTTTGAAAGAGCATTCTTTTGTTCGGAGAATTGCTACGTGGAACACTGGAAAGAACACAGAATGCGACACGGGCCGGCGTATTCGAGAGCGACGAAGGAAAACGGGGAAGTGCATCGATTCGAGGCGCACGACGAAGGGTGCGGAGCGTTGTGGGATCACGGCGCGTTGAAGAGGAAGTATTTTCACGAATGCGAGCCGAATACGAAATGGGGCGCAGACGTGAACAATACGGAGGGAGGAGGACAAGAAGAAGAAGAAAAAGAAGAAGAAGAAGAAGACAACGCCGTCGACAGCGATAAGGAAAACGAAGAAACGTTTTGATGATTGACTGATTTGACAAACGGGCGATGTGTGAATTTTGCGTATTAAAACCAAAATCTTTTAATCTACTTGAAAAAACCGCCTGAAAAAAATAAACGTCCGTTGCTCTATAAACTGTGCTAATGAACGCGAGGACAGACTTCCCTCAACCTAAAATTATATTGTGATTACTTTCATTGTTTTTCTTCTGTGTGTTCTCGTTTATCACCGTTTGTGATAAAACGATTCCTTCATCTCCGCGGAGTCGCTTTTACCAGTACGTGTACGAATTCAACCAGCCGTCCGGATTTTGTCTCATGATCGCCTTTCTCATCTCATCGTAGGTGAAGATGAACATAGACCACGGAACGGCCGGAAACCAGTGCAAGATGTGCAACGGTCGAGTACCAAAGACAGTGTTCAAGGCTGGAGTGTATACCAAAGTCGCCCCGAGGACGGTTTCAAACAACAAACCAAAGTTCATGAAATCGTTTTGTAAGCCTTGCTGGAAGAGAGAAAGCTTTCTCGTCTTGCAAATCAACAAATCGGCCCATTGGACGATGATGATGGAGATGAAGTACGCGCATTGCGCGTATTCCAAAGCAGAACTTTGGTAGTTCTTGTTCGGTAAGTGTTGTAGCTGGCCGTTCCAGAAATACATGGCACCCGCCGGAGCGATAGCGTCCTTATCCGCGAAACCACGGTCGGCAAAGCCCCACGTGCTGTCTCCGTTGTCTCCGCAAAGCGAAACAAACCGCGCCTTTTCCGCGTCAGTAAGTTTATCCGAAGGAATACTTAAGTAGTTCGAGCACGCTCTGTTGCAAGTGTATTCACCGTCACCTCTGAAACCAGCAGAGGTGAACTCGATGAACGGATCGACCTCACTGGTGACGGGAACTTGGCAACCGCCTTCGCAGTAACCTCTCTCCCAATCCTCACCTTCGCAACCGAAACCGCACTCTTTCGGACTCCCGTCGCCGTTGATGGTACACATGACGGAGTGCTTGAACCATTCCAAACCGTTGCCCATCAAGATGTTCGGCGCATAGCCGTAATCGTTGAGGACGATGATGTAGACGAAGAAGCCGGCTAAGGCTTGGATCATACCGATTTGCAAGTACGCGAACGAAATCAAACGGAAGTTGACCAAACGATCAGTTTGCGCATTTCTCGGCGGGCGGTCCATGATATCTGCCTCCTTGGTCTCGTAAGCGAGAGAGATGGCAGGGACCATATCCGTACCAAGATCGATACAGAGAATCAAAACCGTTGACAACGGCAACGGCAATTTCGCCGTGATGTAAATCAAAAACGGCGCAATTTCCGGAATGTTCGACGACAAAGTGTACGCGATGGACTTCTTCAAGTTATCAAAGATCAATCGCCCTTCTTCGACGCCGTTGACGATGGACGCAAAGTTATCGTCCATCAAAATCATATCAGCCGCTTCCTTGGAAACGTCTTTACCGGCGATACCCATGGCAACACCAATATCACCCTTCTTCAACGCCGGCGCATCATTCACACCATCACCAGTGACGGCAACGATTTCACCTCTGCGCTGACAGTTCTCAACGATCAACAACTTGTGCGCCGGAGACACTCTCGCCCAGACGATTTGTTTGTGATCGAGCGCTGCGTCCCACTTCTTTTGTTGTTCAACGGGGTCGGCGATTTCCGTCCACTCACGAATAGTATCGCCCTTAACGACGATGGCATCGCCACTGTCGATGTTCTCTTGCGAAATAATGTTGACTTGCTTCGCAATAGCCGCTGCGGTAATCGGGTGATCGCCGGTCACCATGTACACCTTCACGCGAGCGCGGTTGCACTTGATGACGGCTTCAGGGACGCCTTCTCTCGGAGGATCAATCAATGAGATTAAACCAACAAAAGTCAAATCGTTCATGGTAAAGTTCGGAGCCGGCTTGTTGGAAAACTTAAAATCGTCCTTCATTCCGGTCAACTCTTTGTAGGCAAATCCCAACACGCGTTCACCGCGGCCGCCCAAACCTTCGTACGCTTCCGTGTACGTCTTGTTGTACGACGCGTTGATTTCCTTCACTTCGCCCTTGGCAAAGTACGATTTGCACATGCCGAGCACTCTCTCCGGAGCACCCTTCAAGACGAGTAACGGCGGTCTGCCGGCACCTTGAGAGTGAATGGACAATTGCCACTTGTTCGTGGAGTTGAACTTGATTTCGAAAATCTTTGGGCACGCGGCTCTGGTTTCCAACGCATCATTCAACGGTTGCACGAGCTTCAACAAGCCTTGCTCGGAAGCGTCACCAGTTGCGGCTTGCTTCAAGATGTTGAAGTTCGGGTTGTTCATTTCCGCCTTCAAGTCCATGTACGAGCCGTCGTCGTTTTTAGTCAAAAACTCGGCGTTGTTACACAACGTCGCGACTTGCAACAATCGTTTGAAGCCCGGGGAGCTTGCGTCGTAGTACGGTTCATCCGCAGGAGTTTGCGACAAAACCGCCAAATCCGGAATGTTCTTCCCGGCTGGACACAAATACGTTTCGTTATCGACCCATACGTGCATAACAGTCATTCTGTTTTGCGTCAAAGTACCAGTCTTATCCGAGGCGATGATAGTGGTCGAACCCAAAGTTTCAACCGCTTCCAAGTTCTTCACCAAAACGTTCTTCGTGTGCATACGTTTCGCGGTCAACGCGAGAGACACGGTAACGGTCGCCAACAAACCTTCCGGCACGTTCGCAACGATGATACCAATCATAAACACAACATTTTGGATAATGTCCGTCCCGTTGGTTAAACCGATGATGAAAAACACGACGCCCAAGGTAATGGCGACGGCGGAAATCAACTGAATGAACTTGGAGATTTCAACGTTAATCGGCGACGCTTCGTTGGACGTTTCCGTGGCCAAACCAGCGATTTGACCCATGACCGTGCGGTCACCGGATCCAATAACGACGCCTCTCCCGGAACCGGAGTTGATAATCGTGGTATAAAAGCACAAGTTGCTCGCCTCCAACGGTTGCATGACCAAGTTACCTTGCGAGTCCTTGGCCAAATCCGTCGAGCGATCTTGTGGTTCGGATTCACCAGTCAAAGAAGAATTGTCCACCTTCAATTCGTTTGCCGACATGACGCGAATATCCGCCGGCACCTGGTCGCCGTCGAGCAAATCGACGACGTCTCCCGGAACCAACTCCCACGCATCAACGACGGTGTTCTTACCGTCGCGAATGCACTTGCACTTCTTTGGAATCATGTTCTTGAACCCTTCCATGATCTTCTCCGACTTGGCCTCTTGCAAGTACGAGAAAGTCGCCGTAATAGTTACGACGGCGTACAAGACGATGCCCAAAAACAAGTTGGTTTGATCCTTCTCCGTATCGATGCCATAGCCGATGAAACACAAGGTCCCACCGGCTAACAACAAAGCGGCGAAAAAGTTGGCGAACTGCAGCAAAAACTGAATGTACCACGGCGTCAACGCCGGCGGAGTCAATCGGTTCTCGCCATATTTACCGCGGTTGATTAAAACCTGTTCGCTCGATAAACCTTTCTCCAGGGTGCACCCAAAGTGCGAGTAGAGCTTTTCTGCCGGCCACGTGTGCTCGACAAAATCGATATCTTTACGCAAATTCGCTTTGCGCTCATCCTGTTGTTAAAGAGCGATGACGTTTTAGAGTCGCGTTTTGTGTGAGTTACGAGTTGGACGAGGACGAAAGAAAGAGAGAAAAAAGACCCGTCGAGGTCAATTTGGTTTTTTAATTGGAAAAAGTGCGGAACGACGGAACCAAACGACGCCCCCGAAAAGTTCGAGACGGATAACAACCACCACCGCGATTGAAAAAAAAACGCGCGGAAATCGCACTCAAACGCCCACACGCGAACACATAAATCCTACCTCGGCTGAAGTATCTTTCTTCGAACGCGCCATCTTGCGTGACGTTTGTGATTTATACACGAAACTTAAAGCCTGGAGAGAAGAGAGAGAAGAAAAGCGGTTAGATTTTCGCGCGATTGGTTTAAAGGAATAAAAAAAAGCGGAGAAAGCCGTCAAAGGACAAATTTGACAATGCGAAACGCGTCGCGCGCGAGGAAGATGCGAAATCACCTCGATCAATTCAAACGATCCGCAATGCGCCTCGAAAATGGAATTACTATTCAAACTTTAAAAAAAACGAGAAGAGGGATCTATCTATCGTTGTTCGTGCGTGTCTTTCCAAACGCGTACCTTCGAGAAATGAATGAGGATTTTTGCAAGCCCAAAAGTCACAAAAGTCTGCCCTTTTTTGCCTTGTGTTTGTGACTTATTCCATTCTTTGGTTTGCCTTGCCTCTCTTTTTTTATTAAACTTTTGCTGCTGACTACGCTATATATTAGTATCGCACAAATCCAATACAAATGAACTCTCTCTCTCTCTCTCTCTCTCTCTCTGTTTGTGCGTGTACTGCTACTCAGAAGATGATCTCAATTCTTCTCTTTACAAAAATTAAACGATATCGTGCTTCAACTCCAACGCGTTGCAAATCCTCCCGATGCAACACGCCGCGCTCAACGGATACTGCGAAACCGATATGAAATCATCCGTCCAACTGACGTCTACTTTCCCGTGCGCCATGGCGCCGACGCAAAACACGACCGATTCTTTATCTTCCTTCAAATCGTTCGCGACGAACTCTCGCATCCGTTTCACCTCGGGCGCGCTAAAACTAAATCCCACTCTTCGAGCGCCGGCGGCGAAGTATTTCGTCACCGGTTGCTTGACGACTTTTAACAGCTTATCTGGACCATTCGACGCGCGCACGGAGAGCTTTTGCAACAATTGCACGAACAAACCGCAAAATCGTTTAAACGTTCGCGGTATTCTCGTGTGCGGACTGATTTTTATCAGCACGTTTTTCTGCGTGTTCACGTACACCGCTCGCACTTTCCCGGCTTTGTTCAGAGGCGAATCGAGTATCGCCAGAAGCGCTTGGTGGCATATATCCGGTCGATAATCTCCCGGTTGTTTCCCGTGACGTTTGATGAAATTCGCGTGGTCGTCGCAGTTTAAAAGCGCGTACCCTTTGCCGATTTTCGCCGTCTCCAACGTGGCTTTCTCCAACACGAACGTGTAGCCGCCCGTGCTGTCCGCGTTCGCCTCCACGTCCAAATCGTCCTCCGACGGCGCTTCCATTGATTCTAAAATGTTATTAATGATTCGTTTCTTCTTCTTCTTCTTAATAACGTGTATTATTAGTAAGAGGTAAGATTAGAGAAGAAAAAGACAACAAATGGAAGAAAGGCTCTTATCAGAGAGCGACTCTTTCCTCCAGTTGTTGTTTTTGTTTTTGTTCTGTTGTTATTCCTGTGACTCTTAGTATGGTATTCTATTTTAGTAAAGTGATTTTGAGAGTAGAGAGTAACGAGAGCGCGCGAATGTGGACGATGTTTTTTTTCTTTTTCTTCTTTTTCTCTCTAAAAAAGGACCTCAAAATTTTTGATCACCCTTTGGCCGTGTTATAAAGTCTCTATGAGCAGATATATAAAATACCGCATACCTACGCAACGTACCTAGGTACCCTACCGTACTATATTGTACCAGGTACCCTACTACTCTACTAGTACGTACTACTAGTATATACTAAACTACCTAGGTACTATTATATCTACTCAAGTACCACTATGTCAAATATCTACTTCGTAACGAATCCTGGTCTGGCCTTTTTTCACTCTAAACCCAACCGCGGTGACTCGCTTCAACTCTTTCGAGCTTTTCACGTGCGTCCCTCCGCACGGACATCCACACCCGGCCACGGTGACGACGCGCGGAGACTCTTCCGCATCCGGCGAGACGTAACTCGGCAAAGACCCTCCGCACGCTCGTTTCGCGTCCTCGTACGCTAAGTATTCCGCTTTGACGACGTCGTTCTGTTCGATTAACTTCTCCAGATGTTCGTTTATCAGTCGTATCAGCTTCTCGTCGTCGTCTTCGATGCCGGAAAACGTCCTCGCGTTGCCTTTATACTCCACGTACGCGTCGGCGACGCCGTGACTCCCTTTCGTCGCGACGAGTTTCTCCAATCCGGGAATAAGCGCCACCGCGACGTCTAACAAGTGCCCCGCGGTGTGCATTTTCGCGTGCGCCATGCGAACATTTTCGTCTATTTCAATCGAACACGGTTTCCCTTTCATTTCGTCCACGTCAAAAACGTCGTCATCATTTTCTTCTTCTTCGTTCCTTCTTCTTCGAAACGTTCCGCGGTGCAGCACCTGTTTGGTCTCTTTGTCCATTCGTACCTCCTCGAAATCAAACATCCAACGACGCGTATTCGTATCGATCGAAATCGTCCCCACATCCGAGGGTTGGCCGCCACCGGCTGGGTACGCGATCGTTTTATCCAGAACAATTTCGTAACCGTAGGAATACCACCTCTCGTCGTCGTCGTCTTCGTTTATCTTTGTCGTCTTTAAGACATCCAAAACTGTCGAAACGTCGTCGTCGGATGATGATGATGTTTTAAACGCGTACGTATCTCGTAAGTACGCGAGTTCTGTCTTTACACTCATCCTCAAAAGCGACGAGTAGAAAGAGAGACGGAGGAACAAAAAGTTGCGCTCTCTTCTTTTTCCTCCCGTCTGTCTTTTTGGTGGTCGAACAACTCCGCGTGTTGCATTGTGATGACATTGGACAAAGGATTTGGAAATCTCATCACAAGTACAAAGTCTCTCTTTCGCGCGGCGGGGTAACGCGATGCGCGCTCTTCGTAGCGGAGCTTTGACCACGATGTCGTCTGGTCGTTCGAGCGGAGGTTTTGGTGGTCGTCGCAGTTTTCTTGCCGAAGACGAGAACGCGAGAAGAGTTGTCTCGTCGTCGTTTACGTCCTCGTCCTCGTCCGGTTTTGCAACGACGATATCTTCGCCGCGGATATCGTCAACCGAACGATGCAAACGACGAGGAGGAGGAGGAGGAGGAGAACGAGGAGGACACAAAAACAGACGCAGACGAGGACGGAGTAAGAAGTCACGAGTCGTCCTGATACAAAACGCGGGCGCGTTCACGAAATTAATCGAAATCCCTCAGGCTCGAGCGGTCGCCCGAGGGGTACTCCTCCCGGCGAGATATTTCGTCGACGGGAAACGAAGGAAAGAATCAGTGCTCGTAAACGAGATGGTGCGCGTGCCAAACGAAGACCAAAATGTGCCTCTAAAAGTAGCAAAGTTGATCCCTTTGAGCGGGTACGACGTCGGCGAAGTACCGTTTGTCATGCAAGTGGTGAGTTATTACCGAAATCCGCTCGATTGTGGGATGATGAAGCGAGCGCTGGAGAAGGCGTTGGAGAAGTATCCGATGTTAGCCGGACGGTTGGATTTACAAACGCCGGGGTTTAGGAATAAAGGCGTACGATTGACCAACTCCGGAGTGCCGTTTCGAGTGGTGAACGAACCTTTCGAAGATGGAGGCGCGAGGACGATCGACGATTTACCGCAGGATTTCGCGAGCGAAAGTCGGAGGTTTTTAGATTTCGCGCCTTGGATTGAATTGATGCTCGGCGACGCGCCGGCGTTTACGGTGAAGATTACGAATTTGCCGAATAATGGCGGATCGGTGTTGGGCGTGTGCATGTCGCACGCCGTGAGCGACGGTCAAGGATTCGTGGAGTTTTTAATCACGTGGGCGGAGATTGCGAAAGGGAATTTAAACGGGAATCCACTCGGAGATCCCATATTCGATAGGAGTTTGTTACCGACGAGTGAATTTGAAAAGAAAGAGGAGATTGAACGGATGTTGGAGGAAGAACAATTCGTCGGCGCCGGGTCGGTGGATACGTTGGTGAACGCAGTCAAAGCCGGGAGAGCGTTAGCACCAGATTTCTTGAGGTTTCCAGCCGGGAATCGATCCATGATTAAGATATCGAAAGAGAACATCGACAAGATTAAATCCGCGTCGAACGCGAGCAACGAGAACGAAGCGTTGAGCGCGCACGCGTGGTTACAGCTCTCTAAACTCTCAGGTTTACCAACTGGGAGCGATTTCCAACATGTGACGGTGGTATCCGCCAGAGGTGGGTCCAAAGGCTTACCGCCGATGTATTTCGGGAACGCGTGCGTTGGTGTGAAAACGGGTGCTTTGAAAATCGGCGATTGCGGCGACGATATCGCGAAAGCCCGCGATTTGATCAAACCCGGTTTGCGTAAAATGTTGAAAGATCGATCGAAATATTTGATGTTGACGGAAAGCGCGTTTCGAGCCGGCGTAAACGCGTACGATTGGGACTGCTTAGCGTTTATGAGCGGTGAGATGTGCTGGTGTAACAATTTGGTGGAGATCTATAAAAAGTTGTACGAGTTAGATTTCGGATCCGGGACGCCGGAGTTGGCCTTGCCGCCGGAGTTGAACGATATCGTGCAAATCAACACGTCGAGACCGACTGAACCGGGAATGCCAGCCGGAGAGAACGGAGTGGAAATGTTTGTGAACATGCCACCGAGCGTTATGGAAAGGGTAAACGCGAACGTGGAAGTGTTGAATGGTGCGAGATATTAGATTTGGTAGTACAATCTTGTTTTACATTCTGCAGTAGTCAAACGTCTGCTAATAAATAGTATTTCTTTCATCGTCGCGCTAAGTTTGTTGCGAGAGTAATCTTTCCAAGCTTTGCCTGCTCCGCGAGTTTCAACAAATCTTCTTTGCTCATGTTGGCCAAATTCTTCTCGATGGTCTTTTCCAATTCCGCGCCTTCGACCGAGGCGGCGGCGCGGTCTTCGACTTTTTTCGTCACCTCCTCAACGTCTCGATCTTTCGCCTCGTCCCCGATGACTTGGTCCAGTTTCTTATCGTTACTCATCGATAACGGATCAAAACCGTCCTCTAAAATCGTCAACGCGGGCTTTTTGCCGTCTTTTTCGGGAAACGAATCCCACTTCTTGGACAACAACTCAGCCTCGCGTTCTTCTTGAGATTTCGGCATGGACATGACCGGCGTTTCGGATTCAGTCAACAAACGGTTAAACTCGTCGTCGTCGGTCGCGAAAGTCTCCGAGTCGGAGTTGACGAGTTTTGCAGCGGCGTTGCGAAGTTGGTAGTTTGCATCTTGCGCTAACCCGTCGACGATGGATTCTTGAAGTTCTTCGTCCAATTTTTGTAACCCGTCGTCGCCGTCGATGAGTTCGTTCAAACCCAAGTCTTTCTTCGCGCGAAAGTCTGGGTTGATCAAATCCTCATCGCCGGAATAGCTATTCGAGGAAAACTGTTTTTCGATAAGCTTGGACGGTTTTGCAAACGGATTCATGGATCGCTTTAACGCGTCGCCGTTTTCATTGAAAATCTCATCGTTGTCATCTACCACGGACGACCCGCCTTTTTTACTCGTCAAACTATCGAATCGAGAGGCGGATTCGCCAAACGCTTTCATAGAGTCAATGAGCTCCTTCCGTTTTTCGGACTCAGACTCGAATCCTTTGAGAGTTTTCACGGACACGTCCGCATCTGGGTTCAACAACGCCATCTCTATGTCTTGTTCGCTCGTGCCTAATCCTTCGTCTTCCTCGGCGAGTAAATCCATTATGTTCGAGTTCCCGGTGCCTTTCGCTTCGGCGATGGCGTTGGTCATTCGACTCGACCAATCGTCCGCGATGGTGTTCATTTGCATCTCGTCGTCGAACTCTTCCGGCGTTTTGTAATCGTAGGGAATCGATTTATCTTTTGGTTTGAATCGGTCGAACTTATCGTCGCGCGCGACGCCACCTTCGTCCATCCAACCCGCGGTGGACACTTTGCCGCCATTTTTGCCGTCGTTCGCGGTATCGCCGACGATTCCAGACTTACCTCCTCGATTGGATAGATATTCTCTCAAAGAGTTCGAACTCGGTTGTTTCTTTCGACTCATTTGGTTGGACATGGACTCGTTTTCGTTTTCAATGTTATCGAACGCGCTCTTCCATCGCCAAAAGTATCCGCGAACGTTCGACGCTCTGTGCGCTCGCACTTGCTGCGAAAACGCCGCGTCCAAAAACTGACCGGCGTTTGGACATTGACCTTCCTCGTCCGCGCTCAACGACCACTCACTCACGGCGACGTGCGGGACGCCGTGCTCGCTCGCCGCAGATCTCAACTCTCTCGCGAAACTATCACTCGCGTCGCCGATAGATCGAGCGACCTGCTCCACGGAATCGCTGCAACTAAACGCGCACCCTCGCGACGGGCCGCCGACGCACGCGCCGACGCCTCTCGGGAACGCGTGTTGCACGTCCAAAGCCGCCCACGTGGATCGTTCGTCCGTCGTGAAAGTTTTTCGCATCCATTTTGCCATCTCGTCGACGTCGATGCCCATCGTCGGCGACATGGTCACGTGTAAGAACGGCAAGGAGGCTTCTTCGCCTTTCTCTTGCTTTTTGTTGTTCTTGCCGCTTTTGTTGACCGCGCCCCGCGCTTCTACGATTGGGTCGACGATAATGTCACGGTACATCTGCGACGTTCGTTCGAGCCACGTCAGCGCCGCTGCTCTTTGCTTCGGATCCTTTGCGGTTGGTGCGTCGATTAAGGATACGCCGACGACGGTTGATTTCAAATCGTCGTCGAGATTGGCGAGCCAGTTTAAGAAATTCGCCGTCGCCGTCTCGCCAGTTTTCGCGACTGTTTTTGCCTTGACGAGTTTCTTGTTCCCGCCGTCAGTGCTACCCATATTTGACGACGACGACGAGCCGGAGGACGCACCACCGAACAACAACTTTCTGTTGGTGTTTTCGTTGCTGCTCTTCCTCCTCTCTTCTTCTTCTTCTTCTTGTGTCTCCTCGGCGCTTAAAACCTTCGAAAACTCTCTAAAAAACGACGCTTCGTGTGGCCACGCGCCGTCGCCTTCGTCGTTACTCGCGCCACCCGGCATACCTTTCAGCGCCAACACGACTCGTAAATCATTCGTCTTCACTTTTTTCACCATTTCCCGTAAATCTTCTCTCGAGGCTTGAATGAACATCCGATCTCGATACATCGGATCCACGACGACGAGCTCTTCTCCTCTTTCAAACTCTTCATCCTCGGCAAACATGGCCCAGGTTATCGGAACTCGAACGTGCGTTAATCCGGACCGTTTGATCGCAGTCAAGTCGCTATCGGTAATGAACGTTCGTCTGTGCGCGGTAAACGCCGCTCTGGCGACGCTCTCGCCTTTTTGCGAGACGAGTTTGGCGCCCAATTCGCCCTCCGAGCTCCATCCAAAGTTCTTGTCCGGTTTCGACAACGCCGGTGGAAACACGTACGCTTTTTTATCGTTCGTGTTACTACTACTACTACTACTACTACTACTACTACTACTACTACTCCCACTACCACCACTACTCTCCATCGATGAAGGCACGAACAAAGACGCGGAAATATGAAACCATCCGTCCAAAGACACGCCTTCGCTCGCGATCGACTTCTCGTTGGCGTCGATGAAAGGCTCTTCGCGCAAACCAATCAACGCGTTCATGTTTTTGTTGTTTTTCGACGACGAATACGAGGGTGAAAACGACGACGCAGAGCGAGAAGAAGAAGAAGGCACGGACGCACTTCTCGTCCAAGAACTTTCACCGTTTGTGTTCGCGTTCAAAGCGTTGTTACTGCTGCTCCTGAGCACGTATTTCGTCCCACCGGCAGCGACGACCAAAAAGAAGCACAAACTCATAACCACGACCGCGGATGCTTTCATCATCGCGGGATAACCACTCCTGCGAGTAGCATTATTCATTTCGCTTTGACTCGCGCTCCTTTCGGATTTCTTCGCCCCGAGGAGGTCTTCTTTTGCAACGTGATGATGCAACACGAAATTCCCAACTTTGGTATACCGCGGGGGCTTGATTTTCCCATCGTTCTTCGTCGTATTCAAATCCACGTACTCTAATCTCCCTCCGACGGGTCTCTGGTCTCGGTTTAAGAGTAATCCGGAGTGTTCGTTGATCACTTCTCTGTTTTTGTTGTTGCTCATGTTGTTCATCTTCTCCGCGTTTCGCCCCCCGAAGAAGAAGCGGCCCATTAGTATTTTCTCTAAGGGCCGCGCAAGGAAAGAAGAGAGAGAGAATTTTTTGAGGAGGAGGAAAAGAGATTTTTGTGCATCAAGCAGCTTTTTTGTTTTTTTTTGTTTTTTTTGTTTTTTTTGGTGGGGGTTGCTTTTGCTCTCTCTCTTCTCGCTTTTTTTTGTGACTAGTGATAAATTTTTTGTTTTTTTGTTTTGTTTCGACGAAGGATAATTTGAGGAGGTTCCGCTCGAGAAGGTTGAAAAATTTTCGTACGAGTGTGTCCCTCTCTCTGCCTCTTTCCGCCGTCATAAAAAATCATCGCATTCTTTTATAATCTTTATAAAGAGTAGTGTCTTCATCGAAAGAAGAAGCGACTCAAACAAACAGAGCGGAGAGAAGGAGAGAAAGAAAGAAACGAATAATAAAGCGCTTTCTTTGTGTTTTCTCTGCCACCAATACTACTCCTATAATCTGCCGAGAGAAACAACAACAACTCTAAATCTAAAATGGCGACATCGGAGCAGCTCGAATTCTGGGGCACCATCATCGAGGCTGGAAAATCAGTCCGGGTGGATATCGACGAGGACGACGAGGAACACGTGAGTTTATCCTTAGTCGCGTTAGGGAGCAGTACTTCCGAGGAGGAGACAAAAAAAAATCATCACGCGATTCTTTCGGTCGTGGAAGACGTCGGCGTGAACGGCGCGAAGGAGATTTTCCTGGCGACGTTACGACGAGGGAAAACGGAACAGTTTTCGTTGGACGTCGTGCTCTCGGATACGTTCATAATGAAGAACAGCGGGAACGTGGACGCGCACGTGACCGGGTGGAGAATGGACGGACGAGTGAGAGGGAACAATCTCGAGAAAGAGATGGAGGAGTACGAAGACGAGGAGATGGAGGACGAGCTGTTTGAAGATATGGCGGCGGAGAGAGCGATGATGGATACGTCGTCGAGCGATAGCGAGGAAGAGGACGCGGATTTCGCGAGCGAAGACGAAGAGACGGACGAAGATTTAAGCGACGGAGAGGAGGATTTCGTAGAAATGAGCGACGATGAGATTGAAAAGTTAACGGAGGAAGCCGTTTTGGAGCACGGAGACAAAGGAAGTGATGATGATGATGATGATGCCGAGGAAGACGATGACGACGACGAAGACGAGGAGTCGTCGTCGTCCGATGAAAGCGAAGAAGAAAGAGAAGAAGAATCATCATCGGAATCATCAGAAGGAGAGTACGAATACGACAAGCGCTTCGATCCGAAGAATTTGCCTAAAGACGCCGAGCTCTTTCAAAGCGATTCGGAGGAAGAAAGAATGTTCGACGAGGCGTTGGCGAAAGTTACGGAGGAAGAAATGCTTCGAGAATCCGCTTCAGAATCTAGTGATGACAATGAAGATGAAGATGAAGATTCTTCTTCTTCTTCTTCTTCTTCTTCCTCCTCATCAGAATCTAAATCTGAATCCGACGACGAGGAGGAAGGAGACGAGGAGCTCAAGAAGAAAATCCAGACGCAGCTCAAGAAAGAGTTTGCTGATCCGGTTTCGTCGGAATCGGAATCGGAATCGGAATCGGAATCGGAAGAAGAAGATATTCAAGGCACGGCGAAGAAACCTGCGGCGGCGAGTCCAGGAAGCACGGCAACAAAAAAGAGAAAAGCAGATGAGAAGAGCGAACCAGAATCTGAATCCGACAGTGAAGACGAATCATCTGAGTCGGAATCAGAAGAGCCAGTCAAGGGCACCAGCCAGAAAAAAGTGAAATCGCCGGCTTCTACGCGAAAGGAAATCTTAGAAAAACCAAAGAAAGAAGCGTCTTCGGACGAGTCATCATCATCATCAGAAGAAGAAGAAGAAGAAGAAGAAAAAGATGAGTCTTCTAGTAGTAGCAGTAGCAGCAGCAGCGGCAGCTCGTCTTCTTCATCTTTGGAAGAGGAGGAAGAGAAGAAAGAAGAGAAAACGCCAGAAACTGCGACGAAGAAAAACGCCGAACAATACACCATCGATTTGATCAAGTACTTGAAAGCGCACGGGAAGACAAAGATGGCCGCCTTGGCTGGGAAGGTGAAAAAGCCGCAGTCGATAGCGATGAAGTTCAAGGACTTTGTGAAAATGCGACCGGATGAGTTTAAAATTTCAGGAGAAGATATCGAATTGAAATAGAGCGATCAATGCGTTGTTGTTGAATATATATTCTGTAGTTCACTTTAATTATTAATATCCTCTTTCTTATTATTCTCGTTCTTTTTCAATTAGAAACTCGAGGCGGCTCCAATCGTCGCTCTCGGGATCGCAAACCATCCAGTGCCGTTGTTGATGGACATGAAAAAGTCGCAAAACACGAGACTCAAAATCGCCATCAATTTCATCAAAATATTCAACGCCGGTCCGCTGGTATCCTTCAACGGATCGCCGACGGTATCACCAACAACCGCGGCTTTATGGCACTCCGACCCTTTCTTCTGTCTCTCCGAAATCATAATCATGGACCCGTCCATGTTTCTTAAAATCTCTCCCGTAAACGGTCCGTCCTCTGGATCGTCTCTCGCGCGCGAACGCTTCGGCACGTCAATGTACAAGCCACCCTTTTCGACGTACTTCTTGGCGTTATCCCAGGCACCGCCCGTGTTCGAGGCGGAGATGGCGAGCTGCACGCCGGATGCTAACCCACCGGCGAGTAAACCGACGACGGCTTCGACGCCAAACAAGGTGCCCGTGATGATCGGCGCGGCCATGACGAGGCATGCCGGCGGAATCATTTCTCTTAAACTCGCGTCCGTGGAGATTTTGATGCATCTGGCGTGATCCGGCGGCGCGTGACCTGGGGCACCTTCGAGTAAACCCGGGATGGTATCGAACTGTCTCTTGACTTCCTTCACCATCTCCATGGCAGCAATACCGACCGACTTCATGGTCATCGCAGAGAACCAATACGGAAGCATACTTCCGATGAGCAAGAACGCAAAGACCACCGGGTTGAGCATGTTGACGCCGTTTTCGAGAACTTTCGATCGCGTGACGAACGCCGCCGTCAAAGCCAACGATACCAACGCCGCGGAGCCAATTGCGAACCCCTTACCGATCGCTGCGGTCGTGTTACCGGCCGCATCTAACGCGTCTGTCTTGTCCCTGACCGATTCCGGAAGTTCCGCCATTTCGGCGATGCCACCGGCGTTGTCGCAAATCGGACCGTACACGTCAATCGCCAAGCAGGTTGGCAACGTACCTAACATACCCAACGCGCACAAAGCGACGCCAAACATGTCTGCCATAGAAAAGGCGATGAACACGCAGAGCGCAAGCATGGTGATTGGAATCACGCACGATTTATAACCCAACGCTAAGCCGTAGATGATGTTCGTCGCGGCGCCGGTTTCCGTCGATCTCGCGACTTCTCTCACCGGAGCGTACGAGTGCGACGTGTAGTATTCAGTGACAAAGCCAATTATCAAACCACCCCAAAGACCAGCGGCGATGCACGCAAACGCGGCGTGCGGACCATTCGTGACGCACTTGGAGGAGACGACGCCATCCACGCACGCCACGGCAAAGGTTCTACCGCCCAAGTAAAATTCTTGCGGCATGAAGATGCGGCACAACGGGTACACGCAAATCGTCATCGCAAGCGTGGAAAATGTCAACTGTTTCTTCAACACTTGTTCCACGCTCGCTTCGTTTCTGACCGGGTCTAAATCCGTAGCGATAAAAGACACCGCGGCGCACGCCAAGATGCCGATGGACGAGATGTACAACGGAAACATCAACGTATCCCAACCAGCGGAAACTAAATCCACAGATTCCGCACCGATGACTAAAGCAGCGCACGTCGCTTCCGCGAAAGAACCAAACAAATCAGAACCCATACCGGCAACGTCACCGACGTTATCGCCAACGTTATCGGCAATCGTCGCCGGATTTCTGGGATCGTCCTCCGGGATACCCGCGACAACTTTCCCGGCTAAATCCGCGCCAACATCCGCAGCTTTGGTGTAAATCCCACCGCCAACTCTTCCGAACATGGCAATGGATGATCCACCCAAACCGAAACCGGCGATGCACTCGAAGAGTTTGACCGCTTCGCCGCCTTGAATGCTAAACGCGCCGGAGTAGCAAATCATGATGAAGTACATCACCAACAATCCCAAACCGGATAACGCGAAACCCATAACTGCCCCACCTCTAAAGGCGCAATTGAACGATTCTTTCCACGCTTCGCTGTTGTTATCTTTCGCCGCACTCATCGTGCATCGAGCGTTGGAAAAGACCGCGATCATCATGCCGATGTAGCCGGAAACCATACTCGTGACGCCGCCGACCACAAACGCGAACGCCGTGAGGGAGCCAACTTTGAAGTCCCATCCATCGTCCGTTCTGGAGACAAAAATGGAAATGAACACGCCCATAGCGGCCAAGAAGTACACGCACATGCGATATTCAGCGGCCAAAAACGCTTTCGCCCCTTCTTGAATATCCCGGTAAATCTGCCTCAACTTGCGATATTGATCCCCGCCATTGGCACCGGATTCGAGTTCATCCCCGACTGATTCCATTCGTCGCATCAACAAGTCATCGTCGTCCTGCCCTCGCGTGGCTCGGTACAACTGTATCCTGTTGATCTTCTTGTACATAAAAAACGCAAAGATTAAGCCGAAAATCGCCGGAGTGATGATGAGTAAAGACCCCATGATTTCTTCCAGAACTAAAGAAGAAGAGTTTGCGCCTCCTTGCAATGGCATCAAAACCCACCAACAAGAGAGGTTCTTCTTTTAAAAAAATCAAATTTCAAAGAAGAGAACGACGACTTTTGTCACGCAACCGAGGAGTGAGTACTCTCTCGTCTCTCGTTTCTCGCGCGTGTGTGTGCGCGTGCGTGTATAGGGAAGAAACAAAGCGCGCGTGAGTGACGATTGGATATTCTTTTCGTTTTTAATCTTAATTTCTCGAGGAGCTAAAAAACCATCTCACCATACTCAGGAGTGAATGACAGCCATCAATTTCCTTCCTCCTCGCTTTCAATCCTTGAAGCGAAAAAAGCGAGTGAGATTGAGAAAACGAGCGAAAGAATTTTTCCTTTTTTAAAGTACAGAGTTCTAAATACGTCTACACGTGCTGCTATTCCTACAGAAACTCTCTCTTTCTCTCTCTTTGTTGCCCTTATGTTATACAATCTCGCCGTCCTCGGCGGCGTCTTGGATGAGCATCGGCGCGTCTTCTTTTTGTTCTCGCTCTTCTCTCGTCGTCTGAATCGTCGTCGTCCCGGCGCCGCTTTGGTGAGTATTGTTGGCGTTTTTATTCGTATTCTCGACGACGGCTTCGACGACGACGACGTCTTCGATTTCTCCCGGGAGTTTCGTGATGCTCGCGAGCGCGGTTTCTAAAGCCGCCAGCGCTTCGTTCGTTTCTTTTTCCTCGTCTAGGTTTTCTTTTTCTAACCGCGCGATTTCCTCTTCCAGCGCTTTCAACGTCCGCTCCGAGACTTTCTTCTCCGGCAATTCGCCAATCTCCGCTCTCAATTTTTCTCTGCGAACTTCCGATTTCCCATCCTCTCTCAACGCTTTCACCTCTGATTTCAACCTTTTCACCTCCTCTTCCGTCTCCATGAACTTCTTCTCTAAACGCGCCAACTCTTTTTCGTACGTCGTGATTTCTCTCTCCGCCGCTCGTTCCGCGTGTTTCAACTTCCGCACCACGTCTTGCTCGTACTTCGCCATCTCTCGGTCTAAAATTTTCCGACGGTCGAGGACGACGTCGTCGCTCTCCTCGTTACCAATCGCTTTCCCTAAACTCACGAACGCTTTGGCGATTAAATCCACCGGAACGTCTTTCCCCGGAACGCCCGATGCTTGGCCTATTTTCACGTAATGTTTTAACATTTCCATCAACCGCGCGTGGATTTGAACGTTTTCGTTGGAATCGTCGTCGTTGTTCTCTGCTGCTTTTTCCTGAGGATGATGATGCTGATGACCAAATTTCGACGACGACGACGTCACTGCCTCTCCCTCTCTCCTCTTCTTTTCCTCCTTTTGCTCCGTTTCTTCCGTCTCTTTCATCGTCATCATTTCCACGTCGTCGTTCATATCATCATCATCAACACCTGGTGGCTCTGGCGTCTCATCGTCATCATTTTTCTTTTCCCTCCTCCCCTTAGGCGTCGATTGAGGCGACACGAACTTCGTGTGCGTCGCCTGAGTCGCCGCGTTGATCGTGGTCACCACTTTTTCACTCCTAAAGGTGGGAGGAGGAGGAGGAGGCATGATGTTCTTCTTCTTCTGTGATGTGATTTTGAGTGTCGCAACAACAAACAAGAGCGAATAGCAACTCTGAGAAGAACGTTTTTTTGCAGAAAGCGCAGCAGAAGAGAAAGAGAAGCCAAAAAAAAGCAAAAAAAACAGGAGGAAAAAGCATGAAACAGGAAAAAAAAAGCAGACAGAAGAGTTCAGGATATTTTTTTGTGCTTTTTTTAATTTTGCGGCCAAAAATGGCTCCTCTTTGAGAAAGAACAGAACATAATCTTTATTATATCTGATATAACTCATCAAAGAAGAAGACAAAGAAGAAGAAACAGAAGAGATAAAGAAGAGACACACGAAAAAAATGGTGATGGTGGCGTCCAACTCCGGCGTGATCGGCAAAGGCAACGCGTTGGAAACGATAAGCAAAGAAGTGACGCAACTTTCCGGCCGAGGCGGTCTGACCGGTTTGTCTGTGATTTGGGGCATCGTGACGGTCGCGCAAATCGTCTCCATGCGTTCGAAAGAAGAAGAAGAGAGCAGTACTACGAATAATAATAATAATAATAGTTTTAATTTAATGCCGCAAGAAAACGTCGCGGCGTGGGCGTGCACGTTCAGCGCACTCGCGGGTATTTGCGCGTTGGTGTATGCGATTCAGTTGGCGAAGTCTGTGCTCGCGCAACCGGCGGGGAACGCGCGAATGCAAGAGATCGCTTCGGCTATTCAGGAAGGATCGAGAGCGTTTCTCGCGACGGAGTATAAATGGCTGTCGGTGTTTTGCGCGGTGACGTTTTTGTTCGTCTCGGTGGGGATTTCGTTTGCAACGGGGGTGTGCTTTGTTTTTGGAGCTGGGTTGAGCGCGGCGACGGGGTGGATGGGGATGAGCATCGCCGTTCGAGGGAACGTGAGAACGGCGGCGGCGGCGGTGCACGGATTGGATCCGGCGTTGCGGGTGGCGTTTAACACCGGGACGGTTATGGGGATGTTAGTGGTCTCTTTTGGTATTTTGGGGTTAGCTGTGGCGTTTATTTTCTTCGAATACACGCAGAATAGCGCGCAAGAGGCGTTGACGACTTTGGCTGGGTTTGGGTTCGGCGCGAGTTCAATCGCGCTGTTCGCGAGAGTCGGCGGGGGGATTTATACGAAAGCCGCCGACGTTGGGGCGGATTTAGTTGGTAAAGTGGAAGCGGGGATTCCGGAAGACGATCCCAGAAACCCGGCGACGATTGCGGATAACGTCGGGGATAACGTCGGGGACGTCGCCGGTATGGGCGCGGATCTGTTCGAGTCGTACGTCGGGTCGATCATCGCCGCGGCAACGTTAGGGTTAGAAATTCACGGCCAACGAGGGGTTGCGTTGCCGTTTTATATCGCCGGTGGGGGCATTTTCTGCGCGATTATTGGTACGTTGTTCGTGAGAACGCAAGAAGGCGCGAGCCAAGAGCAGTTATTGACGGCGATGCGCAACGGAACGATTTCCGCGAGTTTGTGCGTGTTGATGTTCTGCGGGTTCGTGATTCCGGCGATTGGGATCGCGACGCCTTTGAAAGTCTATTTTACCGTTTTCACTGGGTTGTTGTCGGGTGTTTTGATTGGCGCTGCGACGGAGTATTCCACGTCGCACGCGTTTTGGCCGACGAGAAGTATCGCCGCGGCGGCGGAGACGGGGCCCGCGACGGTTTTGATTCAAGGTTTGGCCGTCGGTATGTTTTCCACGGCGCCGCCGATTGTGATTATTGTGATAGCGATTGTTGTTTCTATGTCCTTGACGGGTGTGTTTGGCGTCGCGATTGCCGCGGTTGGGATGTTGTCCACGTTGGGCGTCACGTTAGCCACGGACGCGTACGGACCGGTGGCGGATAACGCCGGCGGCATCGCGGAAATGGCGGAGATGCCGCCTGAAATCAGAGACCGAACGGACGCTTTAGATGGTTTAGGAAACACCACCGCGGCAACTGGTAAAGGATTTGCCATTGGGTCCGCGGTGTTGACCTCTTTGGCGTTGTTGACGGCATTTCAAAAAGCCGTTTCGGTGAAAGGCACGGATTTGTCCGTCGATATCATCGCCAACGCGAAAGTCATGCCAGGTTTGTTAATCGGCGGGGTCTTGCCGTTCGTATTTTCTGGGTTCACCATGTTAGCGGTCGGTCGATCCGCGGGGTCGATCATCGAAGAAGTTCGAAGACAGTTCCGCAACGGCATCTTGGAAGGTTTGGTGAAACCGGATTACGCCGCGTGCGTCGACATCGCGACGAGAGCGAGTTTGAAAGAAATGGTCGCTCCGGGCGTGATGGCGGTGATTGTGCCAATCATGGTTGGTATTTTTATGGGACCGGAAGCGTTGGCGGGCGTTTTGACGGGAAGTATCGTCTCTGGATCGACGATGGCGATTATGATGGCCAACGCCGGCGGCGCGTGGGACAACTGCAAAAAGTACGTCGAGGCGGGCGCGCACGGCGGGAAAGGCTCGGAGTGCCATAAAGCGGCAGTAGTTGGCGATACGGTTGGTGACCCGTTCAAAGATACCAGCGGGCCGAGTTTGAACATCTTGATCAAGTTGATGAGCGTCATCGCTTTAGTCATGGCACCGTTGTTGAAAAGAATGTGGATTGAGAACATCTTATAATATTTTAAACGACTTCTCTTGTGACTTGTGACGAGCGAGGACTGATTATGATAAACGTGTGTGTGTGAGAGAGATAGGAAGGGAGAAAGACAATTAATACTAACCAAGGTACCAGGTACCTGGAGGTACTCAGATACTAATAATACACCTACTACTCGTTTTTCTTTGAAATGCTACTACTGTTGTTTATTCCTCCATCTCCTCGTCGTCCTCGTCTTGATCGTACATTTCGAATCCTCCTTCCCTGGTATTCAAATCTCTCAAATCGATCGGGTTATCGTCGTACTCATCGTGCGGCACGTATCGAGGTAATTTTACCGCAGCGATATCGATCAAACACAACTCTAACATTTCTTGAGAGAACTCGCACAATGGGTTTAAACCCAGCGCTTTGTGGTAACTCGCCACCGCGTTTTCTAAACTCGTCACGTCCAGAAAATTCGCTTTCATTTGGTACGCGAAACCTAGCGCGCTGTGCGTGGACGAGATATTCGGCCGCAACGCGATGGCTTGTTCGTAACACGCGATGGATTCTTCGAATCGTTTCAGTTTTCGCAAACAATGCGCCAGATTCACGACGCACGGCTCCCAACGCTCCAACTTTTGCGAGCTCAATCGAGAGGCTAACGCGACGACGTCGTGTTCTTCCGATTTGACCGTGGCATGTTGCGGCGACGGACTCGTGCTAATGCTCGTGCTAGATCCTCCTCCAGTGGCTAGCCACAGCGCGTCTCTCAAAAACTGCTCGGCTTCTAAATATTCTTTTCGTTTGTACGCGGAAACGCCCAACTCGTTTTGGACCAAAGCGTCCGTCGGATTCAATTCCGCCGCTTTTTCGAAGAAGCTTCGCGCAAAGGAAGCGTTGTTCGAACCGCGACTGTATTCCATCCCGGCGCACAAAACGGGAACGTGCATACCTGGAAACAATCTCGAGGCAGTTCGATACGCCGCGACGGCTTGGTCGGATTCGTCTTGCATGGCGAAAGCGTGGCCGAACGCGATCCACGCCGGCGCGAACGCTTGGTCTGCAACTGTCGATTTCCCGAAATACCGTCTCGCGTCGTCGAATCGCTTCGCGACGAGGTAATAACATCCGACCGCGTACCAAGAAATCGCGTGTTTGGGATACAAAGCGGTTAAATCGTGCGCAATCTTGTACAAATCGTTCGATTTCTTCAAATCCACCGCCGAGGCGAGGTACGCCGGCAACGATTCCACGTCGAATCTCGACGGCGCGGACGATTTAGCGGCTATTCTTTGCATCTCTTCGAAACACTTGCGCGTTTCGCCTCTGTTGTAAAGCCATTCGGCGCGTTTCGCACGCAGAAAAGGCGCGTCACGCAAGATTTCGAGCTCTGGAGAGGAAAAGGACGTCGTCGTCCCCGTCGTGACTCCCGAGACCGGCGTCGATTGATTGTGTTGTTGCGATTGCATCTGCGTCTTCTTCCTCGGGCTCCTCCTGGACGGCGAAAGCGTCTTTGCCGGACTTCCTTTCACTGGCGGCGTCGCTGCGCTTCTGAGCCTATCTCCTCTTCTTCCTCCTCCTCCTCTCGTAGAAAAAGTATTCGTCGAATCTCTCAACGCCGCGCCAAAATCGTCCTCTTCGAACCGTCCCGCAATCGCGTCGTACATCGCTCGCATCCACTCGTCCCCTTCCTCGAATCGCAAACTCTGCACCACCTCTTTCTCTTTCTTCATCGGCAGCGCGTGCGATTTCGTCAACGCTTCGTAACTATCGTACAACATCGGATCTAAGATGAGAGAGATTTGGAACCATCTCGCGCTCGCGTTTCGAGCGTCCAACTGGTCGTGCACCTTCCCGCGAACGTGTGCCGATATAGCTCTTAACTGGTCCAGTCCGTCGTCCTGTTTCATCGCCACTAAATCTCTGCCATCCTCGTCGTCTCCGTTAAGAACGCTGTTGTTATTATTATACACCGAGGGCGTCCCCACGTGGTTCGCTCCGACCACGTCCCCGGTAAACGCGTGATTCGACGACTGCCCTCCGAAATCCACCAAACCGTCCAACTCGCACATTTTCAAGCACTCCTCGAATTTCCTCGATTTATACAAGCACCGACTGGCTAACACGCTCATCTCTCCGAACTCGTCTAAATAGTTTTCCTCTTCTTTGTTTCCTCCTCTTTCTCCTTTCTTCTTCTTCATGATTTCCATCGCTCGCGCGTGTTGCCCGTCCTCGTGGAGAATGGACGCGAACGCGTACACGTCCGATTTCTTTTCCCGTTCGAACGTCGTCAAAGTCGTCGTCGCAAAATCGTGCGTTTCTTCTTCATCTTCGTTCTTCATCTTCATCTTTTTCTTCTTCTTCTTCTTCACGACGAACTTGACTAACGCGCTGCTCATGACGCAACAATTTTCCGCGAAAAAGAGCGCGGAAGATCTCAACCCGTGCTTGTTTTCTCGCGCGGCATCTCGTCGCGAGCGAAGTTTTGATAACGTCTGTTGGAGTGTTGGTACGTATCTCTCGTCGTCGTCGTCGAATTCCTCCTCCTCGTCCTCGAACGCTCCGTCGTCCATCATCTCGTCTCTCTCTCTCTTCTTTTTGTGCTGCGCTTTCTCAAACGTTTTGAATTTTCTTTGCTTTAGCATTTAGGGTTGTATACAAACCCTAAAACACAGAAGAGCTCAAAAACCCTCCTTCTCGCCTCTCAGACATCATCTCCTCCACAAAACACAACGCCAGCCTTCGTTCGCTAAAAGGCATAGAGACTTTACACACGCTTTAATAAGAAGAAGAAGTCTTGTTGAACAAAAACGTAGAAGAAGAAGAACAAATATGTTAATTTCCAAAGCGAACAGAAACGAGGTGTACAAGTACCTCTTTAAAGGTAACATATATCTCTCTCTCATCATTCATCAACTTTGGCCCTAAAATGGATCAAAATTCCAATAAACCTTTTATTATAACTCTCTCTCTCTCTTTGATGATGTGTGCTGACTTTTGCTCTCGTTCTCTCTTAATCTCTTTCTGCGATGTTTAAACAGAGGGCGTCGTCTACGCGAAGAAAGATTACTCTTTGCCGCAACACCCGGACATTCCGGTGCCGAATTTGCAAGTCATCAAGCTCATGCAATCGTTCAAGAGTAAAGAGTACGTCAAGGAAATCTTCTCGTGGCAGTACTATTACTATTACTTGACCAACGAAGGCATCGAGTACTTGAGAGAGTACCTGAACTTAGGGCCGGACGTCGTTCCGGACACGTTGAAGAAGTCCGCGAGACCGGCTGGGGAAAGACCGGGCGCCGACGCCGGCCGCGGCGGCGGCGGCCGAGGCGGCTTCGGCGGCCGCGGCGGCGGCCGAGGCGGGGACCGCGAAGGCTACCGCTCGGAGAGACCGGCGTTCGGTAGAGGCGGGTAAACATTATCATTCGGTTTTACATTTTCGATGATACCATTGGTTAAAAGCAGTAGTATTAGGGAAAGTATTATTCATAGTTTGTTATAAAATCCTTGTCTTGATTTTAAGAAAAAATTGAAATGGTTGAATACAACAACATTTATGCTTCTTTCGCGCGCGGCGCTCGTATTCTTATACCTACGTGTAGAATGTATATGCAAACGTGGTGCACTTCTTTAAATCGTTGCAATGGCAGACGCGTCGACGTCTGCAAACTTCTTCTCCTCGAACCATTTCACGATTTGCTCGGCGTATTTTTTCACGCCGCCTTCCTCGTCGCTTTCAATGTTCAACACCATCACCGGGTCGTGTAACGACGAACGCAAGAGGAACCACCCTTTGGCTTCACTTTCGGCTCGGATGCCTTCAAAGTTTTCCTTCGCGCAGACAAAATTCGGTTCGAAATACCCGCTTTCGATCGCTTGCTTAAACTGTTCGATGACGTCTGAACCAACTTTTTTAAACTCTGGGTTTGCTATTTTCAATCGAACCTCCGAGGACTCCAACGGTTCTTTCAAACTCTCTAAAATCTCGCCAATACCACCACCGCCTGCATTCTTCCTCTTCACCGCCTCGATGATTATCTTCACCGCTAAATACGCGCCGTCGTCCAAGTTGTAGTTTTCTTTCATCGCGCCGTGGCCGGAAGTTTCAATCATTAAAGGCGCGTTGATACCTTTCGAATTCAACTCGATGCCTTTGTTGATTACGTTTTTATACCCTCGCATGTACCGCAAGTGTATCCCACCTTTACTTTCGATGAATGTTTTCAACCCGGAAGAGGTGACTGAATCCGTCACAATCGTGCTTCCCGGTTCTTTTTGCAAAGCGATGTGCGATAACACCGCAATCAACTTATTCCGGTTGATTTCCTTCCCGAACGAATCAATCACCGCAGATCGATCGACGTCGGTATCGAAAACAATCCCTAAATCCGCTTTACTCGCCAAAACCGCTTTCGTCGCGGATTCCATCGCCTCTTTCTCCTCCGGGTTCGGCGCGTGGTTCGGAAACATCCCGTCCGGATCTAAAAACTGAGACCCGGTACAGTCCGCCCCTAACGGTTCTAAAACTTTCGTCGCGAAAAACCCACCGCTTCCGTTCCCAGCGTCCACGACAATCTTAAACCCTTTTAACGGTTCGTTCGTCCCATCGTTAATCCCTTTGATAATTTTGTCTCTCAAAATCGAACTGTATTTGTCGATGTACGGTCTCGATTCGATCTTCGCCTCTCCGCCTTTCGCCATCTCCTTCTCCGCTTCGGCGATATATTCAGCCGCTCTTTCGCACATAAACCCAACGTCTTTCTTATCCAGCCCTCCATCTTTGGTAAAAAACTTAATCCCGTTCCTATTAAACGGTAAATGACTCGCCGTGAGCATCACGCACCCTTCGTACGCCGGCCCGAGCTCGCGGTTGCTCACCGTGGCGAAGAAACACGCCGGCGTCGTCGATAACTCGCAATCAATCGCAACGCCGCCTTTAAATTGTACGCCACGCGCGAACGCATCTTTCAACGACGGTCCGGACAATCGCGGGTCTCGGCCGATGCCAACCGTACACATTGGATTATTGGTACATTTTTCTGTCTCTCTCAACCAATCCACAAAGGCACAGCCTAAGCAAAACACCGATTCTGGCGTGATGGTGATCGGTTCGTTTTCCACGCCCGCTAACGCGACCCCTCGGACGTCGGATCCGTTTTGTAATCGCTTTAACGACTCTGGGGTGGTTTTTGGCATCTCGGAGGAAGAAGACAAAGCGGAAAAGGAGGAGGATGGCCGTCGTTTTCGTCGGTAAAATTCCGTTATAAAGTGGCGGCCGATTCGTTGATGATGATGTCTTCTTCGTTGTTCAAAGACGCGAAAAGGCGTCGTTTCCGTCGTCTTCTGTGGACAAAAAGCGAAGGCGGCGGCGCGCATTTACTCGATCTGAGGAGTAAGAGTAGTCGTTCTGGAGTAGGAGTAGATGTATAGGAGGAGCAGGAGTGGAGAAAAAAGTGAGGCAATTCAGAGAAAAATATCATGTGTGTTGACTCACGAGAGAAAAGAAGAAGTCAATGTACTTTTGCGTTGTTGTGCGTGAAAATGTCTTTTCGGTCTCTGATTTTACAAATCTACTCTCTTCTTCTCTCCTCTCTTCTTCTTCTTAATATTCTGTGTCTCATTCTTCGACGATGGTTCTCACTTTTGATCTCTTTGGCGGCGTCGCTTTCTTACTATTTCTTCTCTTGGCCGGCGGCTCCAACGAGGCGGCTCGCTCTTCGTCGCTGTTGGTCCGGTCCGAGAGCTTTTTTTTAGTCGTCGTCGGTTTCTTTGAATGCTGCTGGTGCTGCTGCCTGTCGTCGTCTTCGATGATGGACTGGATCGTGAATCCGCCGTCGTCGTCGTCGTCGTTTCCGGCGGCGCGTTTTTGTTTCGGTGTTTTATTCTTGGTCGGCGAGACGAGCTTTCCCGTTCCCATAAGCTCTTCTTGCGTCGCTTCTTTTCTGTGCGGCATGATCCCGGGTTTATTCTTCCTCTGTTTGCACAACTCTTTCCAGCCTTGCACGTCTATCGCCATCACGTGCGCCGCTCTTTCCTCTTTCTCCGTTTTCTCTTGTTCCTCGCTCGTATTTCTTCTCACCATCGACGGTTTGCCTTGCTCGCTTCTAATCGACACTTGTCCTTGCGAGACTAGAAACGACAACGTGAAGACGTTTTCTATAAACTGCGCGAACGATTGTCCGTTGAACACCAAGTCGACGACTGGGCATTCGTTATTAGGAAACTTGTTCAACTCTTTGACCATTTTTTGCATAATCTTTGCGGTGGTCTTCTCGTGGTCGTTCTTCGTCGATTCTAACTCCTCCGGTCTCGCCAACTCGCCGAGAGGGACTCTTTGTTGTCGTTGGGTCATTTTCCGTTCTTTAATTTCCGTGTTCATGACGCCGTTCCTGTTTTAAGTACATGTGTTTGTGTGTGTGTTTAAGTTGTTAAAAGAAGGAAAGAAGGTGAGCGTGTGCGTGAACAAACAGAAAGGCGATGAAACTACGCGCATCTCGCGCAAACGAAGAAGACAAAGAAGACACAAAGAAGAACGAGAACACACTACTCACATAAAATCCAACGTCTCCACCTCGAAGTAATATTTACTGGCAAAATCTCCCAGCTCTGCCCAATCCATGGCCCCGTGGCTGACGAATTCCGCGTCGTCTTCGGCTAACGTCTGTTCGTTTGGAACTCTCCCTCGCATGAACAAACTCGTCAATCCGTTCACCACTTGCCTGACCGTAAATCGACTTCGTCCGTTTTGGTTCAAATCTTTACTCATATCTACCCCGATGCTGGCGAGACGACTGACGTTTTTCAAATCCATCTCTTGCTCTCGCGTTCTCATGCCTCCGATGTTTGCGAGGCGGTAATTCTCGTCGACTTTCTCGGCCATCACGGCGAGTTTCCGAGAGCCGCTTTGTCGCATCTCTTCCCGGTGGAGCTCGATGTCGGTTTCCATCATTCGCAATTTCGTTCGCGCTTCCCTTCGCGAGATTTGAGTCGATTTTGCTTTAGCTGCTGATACTGGCGGATCAGCGGGAGGGGGATCTGGCAGTGATGGATCCACCATCATCGCGAGTTCGTTTTCTTCTTCTTCTTCTTCGAGGAATAAAACGGGCGGGAGATGTATGCGACGAGATGCGTTAAAAGCGTGTTCTCGTGTTTCTTCGTTTTGTGCGGATTTTGAAAAAGAGGAAAAAATTCAAAAAAAGGCTGCTTTTTTGCTGATTGCTCATAGAGCTGCTACGTTGCTAAACATCCGCTAATAGGTATCATCATCTGTTCTCTACTTTTCTCTCTCTCTCTCTCTCTCTTCTATATATTATTTAGTACAAATGATGCGTGCAACACGCCGGGTTCGTTGAAAACAACACTTTCGTCGATCGTCGTCAAAGTCACCAAAAGCTTTCGCGACCGTATTTCTTGTGCGCGCGGACTTTTCTGGCCAACTCTTTCACGGTGGAGTAATACGCGTCGCCGATTTCCGCCGGTCGCTGGTAGGTGAATTGTTTCCAGATTTTGTCCATGTATCGACGACGCCGTTCGCGCTCTTCCTCTGGCATGTCTCTCATGGTTTCTAGAATGTCTGAGACGTCCTTTTCTGGAATTTTCAACGCGAATTCGCTGTAGTTGATTTCGGATTCGAACGGGAATTCGATGTTATCGGCGATGATAATCGGGATGCATCGAGTCATCACGGCTTGGTAGAAACGGAGCGTCCAAGGGGTCCAACCTAATGGGTTCAAGCAAAACACAGATTCCGTCATTTCGCGGACGTAACAGTCCCGGTCGCAATCTTTGATTTTGGTATCGTAGATGACGTCGGTGGCGTTTTGGAAGATTTTTTTCAGTTTCGGGCGCAAACCTTTACTGTACGCGAACCCAGCCGGGTGGTCGATGGTGCCGCGGAACATGGCTAATATTTTCCGCTTCGGAGGATTTGTCACCAACTCGTTTCGATGTTCTTCCAAATACATTCGTTTGTCGTACTCTAAACCCGGGATGACGATATCTTTCCACGTGTCAAACTGAGGTAACGTCCGATCGCCTTCCGGCGTTAAATAAATCGAGTGCGGTATTTCCTTTTGCCAATCTCGAAAAATCGTCGGTCCTCTCGCCCCGGCAAAGACGAAAATATGATCTCTCCCGTCCGTGCGATTGAAATACGGCAATTTTCCTTTCACGTGCGATAAAACTTCCAAAAAATACTCGTTCGTTTCCTCCATCGCTTGCCCTTGGTTCTCGTGTCTCAACATCTCTCTCGACCACAAGAAACACTCGCCGTATTGCGGCACGAAGAACAAATCCGCCTCCTCTGGATTCATCGTCCGGACGCCATTTTTATCGTCCCTAAAGTTTCTATGGAACCAAATTTCCGTTCCGTACTGGTCGCGTTCGCATCGTCCGTACCTCTTCGCTAACTCGCTCGTCAATTGTTTCGGCACGTCGTAGACGAACACCTTCGGAAACGAAGACGACTCTTCTTCCTCAATCACGTTCGCACGTTTCGGACAGTTCACGTTCGTCCCATCTTCGTTGCATAAATTCACCTGCTTGCTCATTTTCTTATAACTCAAACTCTTCCCGGATACAGAAGACATCCCGAACCCGCTCGAATCCTCCCCGGCGAATTCGTCCAACGACCCGGAATTTTTATCGTTCGCATCCAACGCTCGCAACAACGCGTCTCTCTCTCGCATCAACTTTATAGCTTTCAACTCCGCATCGTGCGATAAAATATCCAACTTCACCGCGTAATTCACCGCTTTCTTCGAGTCCTCGTCTTCGTACGCGCCGCCGTGTTGGTTTTGGATCTGTTTCATCAGTTTTTGCGCGTCGATTTTCCGAGCGAAATTCTCAACATCTTCCCCGAAGCCGGCGTTTCTGTTGTCGTCGTCGATGGTACTCGTGTTCGTCGTCAGCGCCAAGAGGAGCAAGAACACGGACGCGAGGAACGCTTGAAAAAACAAGTGCTTATTATTACTGTTCGTTAGGGTCGACAATGTTCTTCTCTTCTCGTCCAAGCGAGAGGAAGAGAAGAGCGGGGGTGAACCCATGTTCGTAGTGTGAGGAGTTTTTAAGAGCAGCGGTTCAAAAACGCTCTCATGAAAAACGCTTGGAAACGCGATAACAGCAGTATTAATATTAATCGGTGGTTTATTCTCGTAGGATGTTGTAGTATACACGCTGTCTAAAACTAGTTTTTCTATATGTGTTGTTGTTGTCGCTACTCGCGCGCGCGTTTCTCGAGCGTTTCTTATTAAAATCAGTCGCTGTCGTCGTCGCCGCCGTCGGAGGCGGAAACGACGTCAAAATCGAACGCGTCGTCGTCGTCGAAATCGTCTTCACCTTCGTCTTCCTCAAAATCTAAGCTTAACTGTTGCTGTTTTTCTTCTTGTTTATCTGGTTGCTTCTCCGCGGCGGCGCGCTTCGAAGGCGAAGCTTCGCCAGGGGCGTTCGGAGCAGCTTTCGTTGTGAGAAACGCCAACGGGTCGCCGGGTTTCCACCCTACCGGGGGTTTCGGCACGCCAGCCGGCCACGCAGCGCCCGGTTTCCATTGCACGAGTCTTCGTATCAGCTCTTCCTTCGGTAACTTGGCCATCTCTTCGATTTCTTTTTGTCTCTTCGTCGTCTCTTCCTCTCGCTGTCGCTTCCTTTGCAAAGCTTGCTCGTGCACCAATTTCTCCTCGTGTCTTTTCTTCATCTGCGAGACGAGAAAATGTTCCTCCTGAGGTGCCGGTGGGAGTTGTCCGCACAGTTGACTCACCCCTGGTTGATAATTCAGCGGCGCGGACGTGGTGTACGCGACGCGTCTCGCGTATTCTAACAGAGTCTCCACGTTTACTCCGGTGTCTTTGTTCGGGAATTCGATGTGTGATTTTAAGATTCGGTGGTGGCAAAAGTCGATGGCGGTTTGGATTTTCCCGGCGGTTTGACGCAATTTAAGAAGCGCTTCTTTAGCGTGAACATCATTCTCATCGCTTTTTGGTGGTGGTGGTGGTGGTGGTTCCGTCGATTTCGATCGCGATCGTTTCCTCGCTTTTGTTGTTGTTGCTGCCATAGTACTAAACAGTCTCAATACTAGTGTTTTTAGGTGCGTTCGTTTCTTACGACAAGAGTTTTTTCTTCTTTTTTGCAAAAAAGTTGAACTGATTTTGGGCTGCTTTTTCACTTTTTTTTTATTTTCCTCGACTGCTCGAGTTTTTCTTCTTTTTGATGTTGTTTGAGCTTTTTTCGTGAGCTCTTACGACACGTCAGAAAAAATTTTCAACTAATCAATTACTACAATACAACAATGGCATCTTCTTTAACCTTCTCCGCGTCTGTCGGACAACAACAAAAAGTCTTCTCCGTGAAGAAGAACGCGAGCAGCAAAAAGAGAGTTTCGGTCCAAACCAAAGCCGCTTCCTTCGTGCGTTTTTGTTACGTTACGTTCTCTCTTTTTTTATGTTTATGTAATCTTTCTCATTTTTCTGATCTTTTTTACTTCTTCTTCTTATCCGCTAATCTTTTTAATCTGTCGACTCGTATCACTACAAACAGGAAGAAGCGTGCAAAGCGAACGGATGCGCGGCACTCGCAGCCGCGGTCGCCAGCGAAGGCTTAACCGCCGCTTTATCCGAAGGCAGTTTTACGGTCTTCGCGCCGAACGATGCCGCCATGGCTGCGTACAGTTTGCCAGAAGGGAAAGCGCTCGGAGATATCTTGAAATATCACTGCATCAAAGGGAAAATCATGTCCAAACACGTGACGAACTTCCCTTTAATCATGACTTTGGAAGGGAACAAAATCGCCATCGATTCCAAGACGTTTAAAACGGAAGGGAAGATTGAAGTCGGGATGCCGCCGCAAGGGACGCAAGGCTTGGCCGGGAGAGTTGATGGCGGGTTCATCGGCGCCATGGACATCGAATTCGATAACGGGATTATCCACGTCATCGACGGCGTCGCCACGCCGAAGCCGCCTTTGATTGGCCAAAACGGCGGGTACGTTGCCGGCACCGTACCGGGATCTGGCGAAGGCCGAACTGGTTTGGACACGAAAGTGTACACGAAGTAAGTCGTGAAATACGTATGTAATAAATTCTGCTTTGTCGCGTTGATGATTGAGATATCTCTCGTACATAATAAAGAAATAAATTAAAATGGAGTTGATATTGAGATATTAGTATGTAATGTTGTTCTTGTTGTTGTAAATGTTATGTTGTGATTATTTTGAGAAGATGATTTTATTACTTATTCTAACTTGGCGTCGCCTTCTAATCCTCTGACCGCGGCCATGCGTCGCAACGATTGCAGTCCGTATTTTATTTTCAACGCGAACCAATTCAACAAAAACAAAGCAATCGTCCCGGCGATCCACTTGGAAAACTTCAACCAATCCTCCACCGTATTCAATGCCCCCAACGAGAAAAAACCAGTCACTCTCAACGCTTTTCTCGCGTTATTCTGCATCGGCGTCAAAACTTTCACGTTCTTCACCACGTTCGATTCGCCTTTCGTCACCTCTCTCGTATCGCTCGCGAAATATTGAATCGTCGCCGGTTCCACCGTATACGTCCCCGCGTCTTTCACGTTATACACGTACGTCATCTCCTTCGTCTCCCCGACGTCTAAATTCGTCATCTTTTGTTCCAAACTCTCTTCGTTCACTTGCGTCCACTTCCCTTCGTTTCGTGTCTGTGGTGCTTTGACGACGACGTTTCGAGCGTTTGCCAAACCGGCGTTGGTGGCGGTGACCGAGACGGTCACGTTTTCGCCTTGGACGAACGCGCTCGAAGAGACCGTCTGTTGTTTGAAGAATACAAAGAAAAAGATGGTTAATAAAAGAAAAAAAGAGTTATCGTCATCTCTCGTTTCCTCGACGAAGGGTTCAGAGAAGAAAGAGATTCGTCGTTTACGTCGTCGTCGTTGGCGAAATTCGATCGCGGGGAAACGACGAGCGCACGAGTGGGAGATCACAAACACCGTCACAAAACCGTACCTGATGCAACAAAACGTGCGCGTTTTCCGAGGCGAACGCCGCGAGGACAGAAAAGGACGCCACGCAGACGCCAAAGAGTAACGTTTTCGTCGGCTTTGAAGAGGAGGACATGATGATTAATGTTTCTAAGCGCGTTTGTGTGTGTGTTTTAAATTTGTTTTTCGCGAGTGCGGAAATGAAGCAAAGGAGGAAAAATTGAAACGAAAAAGTACTGTACTCGTTAAGTCGTCCTCGCTGGTCGTCGAAAAGTAAACTACGATGATGCTAACGCTCAAATACTATATTTTATCAGAAACTTTTTCGTTTTATGTCTACGCGGACGTACCCGCCGTCGTAATTTAACCGCTCGCTCTTGGCGACTGAAGTTTCCGTCGCGCGTAAATTTTCGCACTTACGAAAGTTTTCAATCAACTGGTCCAACATTTCGCGGTTGCGCACGGCGCCGAGGAGGCGACATCGCGCGTTTGGGGATGAAGAGAGACGTTTGTTTATGACTTTTGGGAGGAGAGTAGCGTGGTGGGATTCGTAGAGGCAATCGGAGCCGAGGATGATGTCGTACGTGTCTTCTTTCTCGAGAGCGAGGAAGGCGTCGGGCGGTTCTGTCTTCTCCGTGTTGGATGCGCCGTCGGCTCGCCAATCGAGCCACCGAACTTTTGTCGTCTTCTCTGACCCGTTCCTCTCCACGGACTCTGCTAACGCCTCCAGCAAAGGCGCTTCAAAATCCGACAACACGACCTCCTTGGCGCCTAACTTGGCCGCCGCGAAACCCACTAATCCAACCCCCGCGCCGAGTTCCAGCACCGTCTTATCTTTCACGTCGATTATAACACCGTCGTCGTCGTCGTCGTCATCTTTTGGTTCTCCCTCTTTATCGTCCAACTGCTCCGCCAACAACAGCGCCGCTTTCCACAACTTGCCCCCGACGCCGTTCGATAACTTGGTTTCCAATATCGACACTTCCACTCGTCCGTTTTTCATCGCGTACGTCTTCACATTCTTCTTCCTTTTCCGATGCGTTTCTATCGCTTCCAAGCTCTGTCGCAACAATTTTTGCACGCTGCTGCTGCTCGAAGTCTCTTTTTCTATTTCTTCTTCGTCGTCGTCGATATTCGTCGTCAGAGACACTTTCGCCAGCGCCTCGCTCAATATTCTCTCCGCCTCGGCCACTTCCGCCTCCTCGCCGTACACCTCGTCCTCTTCCACGTGTTTCGTCAACTGCTCGATCGCGCTCCGAAATCTTTTATCATCATCATCCTTTGTTCTTCTTCTGTTTCTTCTCCCCTCCTCTTCCTCCTCCTTTTCCTCGTCGTCGTTACTCCTCTGTTGTTTCGTCTCTTCTTCGATGACATCTAACCACTCGCCGACTCGTTCCCCGGCGATTAGAGACGCGTACCAATCGCCCTCGTCCGCGAATTCGCCCTCAGAATCATCAGAATCTTCATCATCATCGTCAAAGTTTCTCATCTTCTCATTTAATGATGATACTGCCGCCGGACGTGGAGAGAGAGAAAGAAAGAGAACAACGAAGAAATTGCACAAAGAGGTGGTTCTCTTTCTAACGAACTTCTTCCCAACAGACTCCAAGACCGACTGTCCATCGCAATAAATAATCGAAGGCAAGAAAAAGAAAAAAATATCTCTCTCTCTGCGAAAGAAATGTTTTCTGGCAAATTTCTGCTCTTCTTTTTCGTTCTTTTCTTGACCTTTTCTTTTCTGACTCGGGTGTTGTCTACCGATATTTGTGTTATTTTTGGTCCTCGCGTTGGGTTTGAAACGAGGCGATCCTCTCCATTATAATTCTCAATTCATAGTACTCTGTATATATACATATATGCGTTCGGTGAATAAAGCGTAAGACAGGTCTCGGGAGCACACTAAACGCCGCGTAATTCTTTCCTCCGTCTGTCTGTCTGTCTCGAGAAGATGTCGTCTTCGAATACTAATGGTAACGGGGAAAAGATTCAGTTGAAAAGAAAAAAGTCCAAACGGCCTCCTCCACCGAAAATGCCACCGCCGATGCAATTCCAGGAGGAAGACGCGGACTTGAATATCGCGGGTGAACGCGAAGAAGCGCTGAACCCATTCACGAGCGTGGAAAGGGTGGTCGTTTCTGATGGTTCGAAAAAGAAGAAGGAACAACAACAACGAGTGAGAGGACAGTCGGACAAAAGTGTATCGTTCGACCAAAAAGCACCATCGTTTCAAAAGAGGAACCAAGACTTGGGCGGAGAGAACGACGTCAACGACGGGTATTTGTTCGTGAGATACGTATCCATGAAACCGAAGATAACGATTTGGAAATCGCTGGGGTTCTTGTTTTTAGAGATCGGGTTGGCGATTGCGTTCATATCCGGGTACACGATGATGGGGAAAGGCGTACACGTGTATGACTTTTTGAATAAAGACGCGCACTACGACGCCGCGTGGTACATCGGGGTGAGTTGTTTCGGAGTGTTTTTTCTTTTGTGGTTGCTCGACGCGGATGTTATTTTAAGGCACGAAAGGAAAAAGATGACGAAATTGAAGGAGACGCACGAGGACGACAGCAGTGACGACGAGAGCGGTGAAGGACGAGTCGGGACGCGCGTCGCCGGCGACGCGGCGGAAAAGAAGAGTACGAACAAAAACGATGACGAAAACGAAAAGAGCGAGAAATCACTCAACTCTTCCGGTTCTGGAAAGATGTTACCGCAGGCGAGAGAGGTGAACGAGAACGATTTGCTCGATGCCAGCGAAGATGTGAAGAAGGATTATAAATTGAAATCGATGGCTTTGAACTTGGTCATTTTGATTTGTGGCGTTGGTTTGTTCTGCGCGGCATTGTTAGCGTCTGGAAGGTACGTGACCGCACCGGTGGTTATTTACGTGTTGGTGAAGATTGGTTTCACCGCGGTGTACAAGAAGAGCTTTTGCAGAGGCATTTCTACGCGTTCCTTCATGGTTGCCGCATCGAGATGCTCGTTTTTGGCCGGTGCTTTGATCATCGGCGCTTGGTTCTTTTGGGTCTTCGCCATGGAGAACAATTGGGATAAACACAAGTACACGTTTCCGAACCGTGTTTTCGAGTGCGATTCAACCGCCGCGGATGGGACCGATTCCGGTTGCGTCAGCGTGTACATGATGTGGATGTTACCCGGGGCGACTGGGTTCCTCGAGTTTCTCTTCGGCGCGACGGCGAATTTTCTCTCCCGACCAGGTGGTGCAGTAAGAATGATTGCGGTTTTAATGATGATTTTTGGTCTGGGTACATACATTCAAGTGTCCATTTCTGGTGTGGAAATGGGCATCGCGGACGATATCATCCAGTTTGTCGTGCTGTTCGTCGGGATGTTTCTCATGCTCCTGTTCGCCGCTGCCGGGAGAAAGAAGATTTCCAAAATTATCAAAGACACCGGCGTGGAGACGAAAGTGGCCGCGGCAACGAACCATCCAATCATGAAAGGTTTCTTGTTATGCGCGATTGGCCCGGCGCTACCGGCCGCGTTGTTAATCTCCGCCGTTTCATCCGCCTGCAGGCGGATCGGTCTCACGTTTCGACCGAAAGTATTGGACCAGCAAATTCCGGAAAACGAAAAAGATGGTCTCATCACGCACGAATGCCGCGCGGTTTTGAAGTGGCTTTTCGATTCGCCAACAACGACTATCGTCTACGCCACCTGGATTGCGCTTGCCTACTTCATAATCTCGATCGGCGTAGGTAAAGGCGCGGTGATTTTCCTGGCGTGGTTGGTTTCCTATTTGAAAGCGCAAGAAGTTTGGATGGTGTTTCTTGTGTTCTTTGGCATTGGCGTCTTTATGTTCTTGCTCCCGCCGATCCCAGGTCCCCCAGTGTATTTGACCGGTGGTATCGTCATCGTCGGTGCTTTGGAAGAGTCCATGGGCTTCTGGCCGGGTGTTATGATTTGCGGCGCCATGTGTTGGTTCGTCAAACTGTTTTCGTGCATGTTGCAACAGAAAGCCATCGGCGAGCCTCTCGGTAACCGCGTCGCGGTTAGAGCCATGTGTGCGGTCAATACCCCTCAAATGCGCGCGATCAAAGTCATCTTGTTACAGAAAGGTTTACCTATTGATAAACTCGCGGTGTTGTGCGGCGGCCCGGATTGGCCAACCTCGGTCTTATGCGGCATCATCCGAGTCCCGTTACACGAAGCAATGTTAGGTACTGCCCCGGTGATTGTTTTATACTTGATGTACGTCGTCGTTTCTGGCGCTGTTCAGTTGAAAATCGGCGGGTGCGAAGCAGCGACGACGGTTTCCACCATACTCGCCGAAGACGACACTTCGAAAAACTACTGGCAACTCTTGAACGCCGTCATGCTCGCGCTCTCCGCCGTGAGCATGGGCGTCACCATGTTCATGTTCGCCTATTTCATGGATAAAGCTTTAATTAGTCGAAAAGATGAAATCGACGCCGTCCCAATCGACGTCGAAGTCGAAGAGTACGAGAAAACGCAAGAGGAATTGAAAGTAGCGTACAAAAAAGTCTCCGAGTGGGAGGTATTGCCGAAAGGCCAACGCGCGTTGTTATGTCTCGCGTGTATATTTTCCGTCGGTAGCGCCCAAGTAGCGACCGTTTTATCCACGGAATGCTTTAAAGAGTTTGGCGTGGCGTGCGAAGTAGCCGTGATGGATGTCGTCACTTTGTTTGGTTGGATCGTTTTGGGTGTGCACGCGGTTGGTTTTACTTTGATGATCGCGTATGGGAAGGTTCAAAAGAGAGCGGCGACGCGGTACCTCGAGAGCGGGTTGAGTAAAGAGAGCGCTTAGACGAATAAGGCTAGAAGGTGCCCACCTTACCGATGATAGTATATATTTTATGATTTGAAAGTGAGTGAGAGAGAGAGAGAGAGAGAGAGAGAGAGAGAGAGAAGAGAAAAGAGAATGCCTTGTATTTAAAAGAGAGAGAAACTACTACTACGTGTACTCCGTTTGAGATTTTCATTTTTCAAATTCAGTTTGAAACACCATCCCCTGACAAATTTTCTGAGTGCGTCACACGAAACACTTCACTTAAAAAGAGCAACAAAAGAAATCGGACCCCATGTCCCTCCCCTCCTCCACAGTTTCCTCTCTTCTCCAAATCCTCTCCCAACCCGCGCTCATCTTCCTCAGCGTGTGGTATTACTCGTTCCGAGCGTTGGTTGGAATTCCCATAACGCTTTTTTGGCAGCTCCTTTTGTCTATCCATTCTCTCGGTTCAAAAACAAGAATAGAACGCGAAGACGAAAGGAAGGTGCAATTCTTCGACGGCATCGTCACGCACGTTCGTAAATTGCCCATGAGACGGAGCTTCCGGTACCCGCTGAGAATGGCTCTGGTAAACCTCAGCAATCCTCCAACGTGGTGGAGAAAGAAACAGGCGAATTTGCACTTGAATGCGAATGAGATTTGGGAACGAACGCGCGAAGACGTGCCTTCATTCGTCAAAGAGAAGGACGTTTCGATCCATTTATTAACCTCTCCGATGAGTTTTGGGTACCATCAAAATCCGATTTCCGTGTATTACGTGGTATTAAATGAAACTGGAGAGTGTCTCGTGAATGTGACGGAAGTTACGAACACGCCGTGGGGGGAAACCGTGAGGATGAACTTCAACAGCAGCAAAGGAAGCGTACAGAATAGAAAAGGTATGGCAGAACCGTTAGGCGCACACGTGCCGAAAAGCTTACACGTGAGTCCATTTATGGACATGGAGTCGAATTGGCGAATATTTGCGTCGGATATGCCTACGGTGAGTAAACATTTGAAGTTAACGGTGGACTGCGTGGAACATCCCGAGTACGGGGATTTTTTCCACGCGGCTTTTGTCGCGAAGAGAGACGAATCGGATACCAGAGGGGCTAGGAACGATTACGGCGGTTTGCGGTTACTGTATAGAAGAGGGTTGAGTCCGCACCGAATAGCGTATTGGATTTACCACCAGGCGATTTTGTTGTTGTGGAAAGAAAAAGCGACGTTCTACGGACCTCCCGGATTAGACGAGATTAGAAAATTGACGAACGAGAAGAAGATGCACTGTAAAGTAAGCAGCGTGGTGCGAGTTGGAGGCGGGTGCCCTGCGAGAATCGCGTGGCAACCGGCAAAAAGTTGGCCTTGGCAAACGTAAATAGCATGCCCGCGTAGAAAGAATTGTACCGAATACTTGTGCATATGTATCAAGATAACGAAAACGCTTTCCGGCGTTTTCTCATCAACTTATTGTGTTAGCTTACAAATATTTTCTCTCTTTCAAGAATTGCACCCGCAAATGTATTCTCCTAAATAATACAAGTGATCGCTCACGCTATACCGTCTCCACACGTGATCTTCGCCGCCTTTCCATTCACCGCTTCCATCGCCGATGGTGATATTTCCGTTTCGATCTTCGTACACCTCGGTCGGGACGTGGCGAAATCCCAGAAGAGTATTCGGTACGGAAGGCACGACGTCTCTTCCGTGCGTCAATCTGTACGTTTTGAAACCGAGCCGTTCTGCGTAAATCTCCGCAAACACGCCATCGCCAACGCGCGGAGATCCAAACGTATACACGCTCTTTACGTCCACTTTCTTCTGTATGATGTGTTTCCGATCGGGATCGTGATTGCCGCTTTCCAAATCCATCGCCGCGATCGTCGCCAAGGCTCCGCCCAACGAGTGCCCGGTAATTTCAATCGGAAATGGTGGCAAATCTTTCTCATTCTTACTGCTACTCTCATCCTTCTTTTCTCCTTTTTCTTCTACACTCAAACGAACACCATCATCGTCCGATTCAAAACTGCTATACTTCTCGCTCAACCTCGCGACGGCGTACGTCAAGTTCAATCGAATCTGCACGTACGCATCTAAAAACCCCGCGTGAACTCTTCCTTTCCCTTCAAAATCAGCCACCGGGAACCCCGCGTGCGTGGCATCCAAATTTTCCAACCAATTCTCGAACGATTTCGGCTCGGTCCCTCGAAACGAGACCACCGCTCGTCGCCTCTCCTTATCGTACCCTATAAAACCTTTCACGAATCGCTTCTCCGATTCAAACACGGTCACGTCCACCAAGGATTGTTCGTCGCAAAATTCACACGTCCAGTTTTGTAACCCTCGTTCGCAATACGCCGCCCCGCTCAAACGGCGAAACCTGATCGCTTCGCTCACGGAGAAGTCTTTCGATGGGTTCAAAGGGGATATCGGTGGTATCTTCAACTCTTTGAAAAGTTGTTGGTGTCGTTTCGAATGCATTTCCCGAGCTTCGCTCCTGCTAAAAACGAGGAGGAAAAAGAGGTAGAAACTGATCCCGCCGCCGCCACGCATGATGACGACGATCTCTCTCTCTCTCTCTCTAGAGAGAGAGAGAGATTTCAGCAGAGGTCTGCGTTTGATTCGCGCGAGTGAGAGAGAGAAATGCAAGAAAATTTTGTGAAGAGGATAAAGAGGCAACCCCTCGTCTCCTCTAACGGTTTCAAAAGGACAACATGCGCGGCGGAAAGGTCACTCTTCTTTTCAGAATTACAAAGTATACAAAGGCTCGATATGTCTGCTCTATACGTGTTGTTGTTGTTCCTCCTCTACGCATCTCTGCTCTATGATGTTGTTGTTAATGTTGTTAATGTTACTCTCGTTCGTTCCGCGCGCTCGACGACTGAGAGATCTTGCCAGACCTCTCTCTTATTAATCTCTCTCTTATATAATGGAACGACAACAAATTAAACTTTCGGATAATAGTGTTCGTTCGTCCCTTCCGGCCGAACCGGTTCTCCTCTCGCCACGTTGTTTACTACTCGTTGTTCTCGCATCATCGGTTCCATTCTTTGTGCTTGTACCACTCCCGGTCCGTAACTTACGCGTTGTAAACTCCCATCTTCCCCGACCACCATCTGTGTGCCTTCCATCACTTCTCTGCGTCTATCGCACGGGCAGCAGCACACGAGCAAACCGAACGGGCCGAAAAAAACAGCCAAACCGATACAGGAGAGGCACGAGATTGGGCCGAAGTATTGCTCCTCTCGTATTGGGGCAGGGAGGAGCACCGTTTCTCCCGGTCTCGCGTAAATCACTTGTTGGGACATCTCTCTTTCCAAAATGGAATGACGACTCCAATTCGCCAGAGTTTTTACTTCCGCTGTACGGTACGAGTAAAAAACAAAGGAGATATCGTCGTCGCTTGGTATTAAAATGAGTTCTCGAGAACAGCACTACGCGAAAGTGCGCGAGGCTTTGACCGACGCGTTGCGCAAGATTGAGACAGATGACGACGATGATGATGATCAATCGAACGTGATGATGATTCCAACACCGTTCGTGGAATTTCAAGACGAATTTCCCGAGCAGATGTACCCGGAAGTACGAATCGAGCGAGCGATTGGAGGAGGAGTAGGAGGAGCAGGAAGTAGTAGTAGTAGTAGTAAAAACAACAGTAACAACAACGAAGTTATACTCGTGGAGAGCTCGAGGAACAGTTTTCGTGTATCCGTGAAGCTGAAGCATTCGGACGAATTAGACGCCATCTTGACCAAGCAACTGTCTCGGTTCATGCGCCAAAGAGCGGAGCAGTTTTCAATCGTACGGAAGAAAGCGACAAATAGCGATGCGTTCGATTTAAGTTTTCTAGTCACGCAAAAGCACAAGAAACAGTTCGTGAATTCGAGTTTAGTAGCGTTCATGGTGGACTTTTTGAAATCCGTGGACGGGGAGATTAGCGAACAGAAGTTATCGGTGAGCTCGAGAGGGAGAGCGGTGGCGGAGGAGTTTCTTGGCGGTTTTTGCTGAGTGTAGTTTATAATAATGTGTACAGCTGCCGCGTATTTCTATTTCGTGTATGTATAATTTGTGTCTATGTGTTTGGTGTATCTATCTCTTCTTCTTCTTCTTCTTCTTCTTCTTTGTTTACACTAGTTGCCGTCCAGGACGCGACAAAAATCAGCTCTCACGATGCACCGCGCGGTCTCGCCAAACCCGTTTCGGGCGAGAACTTCGCGAAAGGGTTGGAAAATTTCAACTCTGTTTCCGATGGAAACGTTCAATTCTTTTTGTAACTCCTTGGTGAATAACACGGTGACGTCGTATTCTCCATTATCGTCCAAAAGGTCGCGGAGTTCTTTCTTTTCCTTTCTCTTTTTTAAGAAATCTTCTTCGTCCTCTTCTACATTTTCCTCCTCGTCCTCCTCATCTAAAATGTCGCCGATGACTTCAGCTTCGGTCTTTTTCCTATGCATCGGTTTCGCGTACCCGAAACATCTGAAAATTCCTCTTTCCATCGTTACCGAACGCACGTGGAACGTGATGCCGTTTTCTCGTGAAGACCCTTCGTCGTATTCAAGGCGATTTTTCTTTACGTTTTCCTCGAATCGGAGTTTGTTGATTTTCAACTTTTGCAACGCGCGTTTGAGGCGCGCTTTAGGACCGCTCCCCGTGAATTCGGCGCCTCTTTTGGATTTCTTGCCTCCACCTCCGACGCCGTCTAAGAACAAATCGTTCGTCGGTGATGCGAGTTTCGGTAGAAAAGAAGTGACTTTCTTCTTTTCTTTTTCTTCTTTACCTCCCGCTTCTCCTTGTTTTTGCGTCTGGTGGATTGGGGGCGCGCCATCATCGTCGTCGTCGTCATTGCCTGTATCATTCCTCTGCGTCGTTGTTACGGCATTCTTGGGCAACGCGACGACATCTATGTTGGTCTCATCCTCACCGCCGTTCTCGTCGTCTCCACTGTCGATTATGTCGTCCTCGATGTCGTCCTCGATTTCCTCCGTGCCGTTGCCCAACGACGACTGCGTCCCGTCCAAGCTGCTGTTCTTTTTGCTATCGTATCTTACTTTTTCTATAACTGGAGCTGGTTTTACTACGCCTAATACTTTATCTCGCGTCGAGGTTGGCATCTTTGACGTCGATCGAGGGAGTTGTATTCCTCCTTGACCACCATCACCACCACCCCTTGTTGTCAGCGGTAACGCCTTTGGTGCGTTGATATTGTTGTCTTTTCTACCTGTTCCTCCAGTTGTTTGTTTCGTCGGTTTGTTTTGCTGCACTCTTTGCATCGTCGTGGGCAAAGTCCCGCGATTACTCGACGGCAGTTGTTGAGACGGCTGCTGCTGCGTAGAGGTCATGACTAAAGCCGTCTTCCGCACGTTCGCTTGTTGGCTCTGTCTTCCTCCTCTCGCGGCGGTAGTTTTTGTCGTCGTAATTTTACCCCTCTTCGACGGTGCCGACGTTGCGTTCGCGTCTTTCGCGGATCTTTTCCTCTGGTTGTTCGTGAACGCTTTCGTAACTTGCGTCGTTTGAGCAGTAGCGGTAGTCGTCTTTCTCTTCTTGTTCTTGTTGTTCGCCGCGCCGCCGGACGGCGACGACACCGTTTGCGTCGACGGACCATCCATACTTTCTCTGTGCTTCCTCGGACTCCTCCGAACGGTCACTGCGGTTGTATTATTATCGTTAGTAGTCGTTCTCGTCGCTCTCACCACTGCTGCTGATGCGGTCTTACGCGCGCGCGGCGACGTCCTCCTCTCGAACCCATCATCCAAACTGTTATTGTTTGTATTCTTCGCCATCGGCGTCGTCATCGCGACGGCGCCGTCAAAGTCATCTTCATTTGTCGTCGTCGTCGTCATCGTCGCCGTCGCTTCTAAACTCTCGTTCCCGCCTCCCCACAACCCAAACCCACTGGACGGGTCTTGAAACCCCATTTGAAACCCTTCGTTGACATCCAGATTCATCATCTTTATCCTCCGCTCTTTCTCTCCTCCATCTTTTCTTCTTTCGTTTGTAGCATTCGTAGTCGCATTCGCATCATCATCGCTCCTGTCGCGAAAGTTCTGTTTCCTCAGCAACGCTTTCTGGTCTACGTACGTGATCACCTCGTGCGGCGGCTCGAGTTCTTCATCTTCTGTTTCTTCGTTCTCGTCCACCACGAGTTGTTCGTTGTTTCTGTTCTCCCTCTGCGTCATCGTTTCAAAATTGCAAATCCTTTTCCTCCTTCTCAAACAATCGTATTACAAACACACAACAACGCGCGACAAAAGCGCCTCTTAAAAAGAAGAAGAGTCGCACGACTCTCACAGCAGCAGCAGCAAAAGCGCGCGGTGCGTCGACCCAAAAAGCAGGAACTGCCTCCTTCTCTTCTTCTTCTTCCTCTCTCTGCGTGTTTAAAATCACCTAATAACAATAACAGAGAGGGAGACCTTTTTGTGCGCAAAACCAACCAATTAATTGCCATAAAAAAAACCAAGGCAAGCGTTTAGGGTATTAAACCCTAATACTTGAGAGTCTCTTCCTCCCCTTCTTTTTTGTTTGTTCACCGTAACAACGAACAGAAATTATGTTTCTTCGACGTCCTCTTTCTCTTCTTTCCAGCTCGGGGTTGAGAAGACAACGACGACAGAGAGGCGGAGAAAGACACGGTTTCAGAGGAGGAGGAAAGAAGAAGCGCGCGTCTTTCGCGACTTTGACGACGAGTACTAATGATACGAATAAAGAAGAATCATCAATTTTCCAATCTCGCTTGTATTCCCCGAAACCGACGCGTTTGTCGCGCATCCAAAGCGCGTACGTGCACCTGCCGTTTTGCAAACAAAAGTGCCACTACTGCGATTTTGCGACGCAAATAATAGGAGACAGAAGAACAGGACGAGATGGGGGGAAAATAAACGACGCGATGGATGTGTACACCGATTTCGCGTGCCGGGAAATCACCCACCAAGGACGGTTACGTGGGACGTACGAGAAGACGAGCTCGAGAGGAGGAAGAGAAAAAAACGAGAAAGGGTTGGAAACGATTTTCTTTGGAGGAGGGACGCCGTCGTTAATGTCGGTGAAACAAATGGAAAAGTTACTGGTGAGTTTAGAGAACGCGTTTGGAATCGATTGGTCTCAGGTTGAGATATCCATGGAGTGCGATCCCGGGACGTTTACGCGGGAGACGCTGAGAGGCTTCGTAGGATTGGGCGTCAATCGAATATCGTTAGGCGCGCAGAGTTTCGACGAGAACGTTTTGAAAGCGTGCGGAAGAACGCACGGGGTTTTGGAGATTTACGAGAGCATAGAGCACGTGCACGCGTTATTAGGGAGTGGTAGGAGTAGTGGTGGTAAGAGTGATAGTAAATTTAGCGGGAGTAGATCAAACTCAATCGAGACGTGGTCGATCGATTTAATCAGCGGTTTACCCGGGTCGACGTTGGAGATTTGGGAGAAGGGTTTATATGAAGCGATCGAGTGCGAGGCACCGCACGTGTCCGCGTACGATTTGCAAGTGGAAGAGAAGACAGCGTTCGGGAAGTGGTACGGGGACGACGATTCAGACGATTCAGACGACGGGTTGCTCTTTTTAAAAGACAGCAGTAAAAATCGAGACAAGCGCACGGAGGAGATGAAAAGAGCGGATGCGAAAGCGAAAACGTTCGAAGAGCGGATGGAAGAAATCAGACGAGAAACGGACGACGATTACAGCATAAAACAGAGAAAGAAACTAGAGAAGGAACGGCAAAACAAGAAAGTGGCGTATAAACTCGGCGACCGGTTACCTCTCCCTTCCGAATCCGTCGTCGCCGAGCAGTACAAGTTAGCGTCTGAAATCTTAACCTCGCGCGGCGGCTTCCACCGGTACGAAATCTCCTCCTTCGCTAAAGGCGTAGAAAACGAATGCAAACACAACAAAAACTATTGGGACGCTATAAACGGCTCGTGGTACGCGTTTGGTTTATCTGCCACCAGTCGCATCGACAACGAACGATTAGCGCGACCGAGAGGGATGAAACAATACTACGGTTTCGTCCAAGATTTCGAACAAAATTCCTTCGGCAGCGAAGAGGCGTTTACGCAGCTACGAAAAGATTGCACGGACGAGGAAGTTTTAGATGAAATCGCGGACGCGATTTTAGAACGCATCATGCTAGGTTTTCGAACCGCGCGAGGCGTGGACGTTCAAGAGCTCGAACGTTCGTTCGGAGCAAAAGTCGTCCAAGAGTTATTCGACGCGTTGCGCTTCGTCGAAGAAACGTCCGCCAATGACGTTGGAAACAACACCTTTGGCAAAAAAGCAAAGGAGAAGGAGAGGAAGCTGTACGAAACTATACCACGGGACGACGATTCAAACAAAATCAAAGCCGTGCGCTTGACCGACCCGGACGGGTTCTTGGTCTCCACCGAGATCATCGCCACCGTCATCTCTCGCATGCCTTCGTTGAAAGACATTTGAGGAGAAAGAAGTTTGCGTTAAAGAATAAGTACGGTAGATAATTATACGCCGGTGTAATAACAATAACAGAACAAAGCCTAATGCTACCGCGACAATTCTCTCTCAGAGAGAGAAAGAGAGAGAGAGAGATTCACCACCAACTCCCCGTCGGCCTGGGCACTTCTTTCAACTCGTACTCCTCCTTGACTGTTTCCCTCAACTGTGCCTCGTTTTTTTTCTCGTCCCTTTTCCTCCTCTCCCGTTTCCTTTGCGCTAACACCGGCGCTCGAAAATCGTTCACCTCTTGTTTCGCGTCTTTCACGTCCAACCGGCCTTGAATGATGTGCGAGAGACCGAAACTTCCGAGAACGGCAAACGCGACGAACGGCATTCCGAGACGGAGGAATTCGAGTTGTTTTCTCTTCGTCATCTTCTTCTTTGTCCTTCTTCAGTTCAACCACCCAAAATCTCTCTGGAAAAAAGGAGAGGAGGGGAAACGAATGACGAGAGCAAAAGCCACCATCTCTTTTCAATATAAAGCTCTTTTCATCGATGATTCATTCTCTCGTTCTGGATGTTGAGATGATATTCGTTTTATGGGGAAATGTCTCTCGTTTTTCCTCCATAAATTCAGAGAGATAACGCACAGAATATACGCACACTTGTATTACTCTCGATGTCCTCCGCAACGAAAACGCTCGCAGCCGTGCGCCGCTTGACAAACACCACCAGTTTTAGAGGGTTTCGAACGTCCTCTCAGGCGCGAGGGAACCCGGGCGATCCAGGTACGATAGTATAAAATAAGCTTCGTTTGATCTAAAATCTAACCCCCTTCCTCTCTTTCTCTCTTTGAAACAGAATACATCCACGCGAAAGAAATGTACGCAATCAGGGACATTTCTTCGCCAAAGTTAGTGTATGGGATGGCGGTTGCCGCCGTCGTCGGGGTTGGGGTGAGCATTCCACTTTTCGCGGTGAACTTTCAGCAAGGGAAAAGATGATGATTTGAAGAGGAGGAGGAGGAGGAGGATGATGATTCGAGCGAAAGAGAGATGGATTTGTTTTCCACCCACCCCGCGCGAAAGCGCGCGTGTACATCAAATACTGTGAACGTAGTTTTAGCCGGTGTGTGTAATAACGTACCGTGGCAGAGTTAAAAGTTCTACATATATAAAATCAAGTGATAGTAGTATTACATGTGAAAGACGCGTTTTTCTCGCTCCTTATTTACTCTCTCTCTTTTACTCGTTCCCGTCTCCACCACCACCCTCGCCTTCGTGTATCTCCACCTCCTCGTCTTCCATTTCCTCGTCTTCCCCGCTCCCGACGAACAAACTCGGTTTCTTCATGCTCACCCCGTATTCGCTCAACACCTCTCCCAACGTCTCCGTCGTCAACACGACGCGTTGGTTTATCTTCCTCAGCTTTTCATCTTTCGGCAGCGCGGCTAATTTGTTCGCTTGCACTTTAAAACAGTCGTCCGCGATTTGTTGCATGAACTTTTGCGCGGCTAAGGAGATTAATCGTGTCACTCTTACGTCCGGTTCCCCGACGCCGACTGTTTTTAACACCGAATTCGTGTACTGATCCGGAATCGTCGGTGCCATCTCGTCTAAATCCTCCAAAAAGCGATACAAATCGGTTTCCGAGATGCCTTCGGCGCCTAAAATATCTTCCGCGGTGTGCGACGGCGGGAGTTTGTTCTCCTCTAATTCATTTTCTTGGTCTTCTTTTTCGTTGTCTTTCTTTGCGTCGCGAGTGGTGGTCGTCGTCGTCGTTTCAAACAAAGAAGACACGTTCGTTTTTTGTTGGACGGATGCGTCTCCCAATCGTCGCTGCTCCATTTGAATGTAGTATACCTCGCTTTAAAACTCCTTTTCCACGCTCTCTCTCTGTGTATATAACAGAGCTCTCTCTCTGTCTCGCACGAATTCTTTTCCTCGTCTTCTCCTCCTTCTTCTCGTCTTCTCGTCGTCTCCTCGTTCGGTGGTTTTGCGCGATGATAACAACAACAGCAATAACAACAACACCAACCTTAGTATTTATTATAAGTGAGAGATGTTTGAGAGAAGAGTTGTTTGTGCGAGAGAAAGAGGAAAAGAAAAAATTCCAAAATTTAGGGTTCCAATTCAATTAGGGTTTAAGTAACAGTCGTTTTGTCTCTCTTTCTTTCCAAAAGAAGAAGGAGAAGCGCATTCGTAGCACACGACGAGATGAGTTTTGCGACGACTTTTACTTCCTCTCGTTGTTCGCTCTCGTTGAGCGGAGGTTCTTCGATGAACATCCTTTCTTCGTCGTTTTCTTCTTACCGAGGAGAACGAGGATGGACGCATCAAAAGAATACTACTTTTACTAAGAGTACGACTCCTTTTACTCGTGGAAGAAGAAAGAATTTGACGGCGGCGGCTTCGTGTGCTTCGTCCAATCATCGTCATCATCATCCGACGACGACGCGAGGAAAAAACTACTTTCAAAAGAAGAGGACAACTTTGAACGAGACACATGCAACGGTGAATACTTTAAACGCGATCAGAGGAGCGAAGAATACTCACTCGAGGAGAAGACCGCGAGGGGGTGGTTCGAGTGCAACGATCGTCGGAAAAAGCTTTTCTTCTTCGCAGCGAGAAGAACGACGAACGACGAACGACGAGGACGAGGACGAGGACGAGGAGATGTTTGCTGAAGAGACCGAAGAGGAGGAGAACGACAACGTTTTGATGGAAGCGCCAACGTCGAGAAGACAGCATCGAGCATCTGAAAAAGAAAACCAAAAGCCGAACAACAACAACAACAAGATGTTAACGAAGATGAACCAATCGGACATAACGAGTCAACTGTCGAGATTGGACGACGCGAAGTCGATATTAGAAGTTGTCGAAGAGAAATCCGAGCAGTTCAGCCCGAATAACAGCGTGCAAGCGTTACACAGAATAGCGGTGTCCTTGACGACCAGAGCAGGGAGGTTACGGAGGAAAGAAGCAAAATTCGTGTTGGCGGATGCGAGATTTTCTGTTTTGTTGGACTGCGTGGAGACGCACGCGAATAAACTGGATAAGTTAGGTTTGGAAAGACGGAAGTGGTCGTACGCGAAGTTGGCGTTACCGAGCGAGTATAGGATGCGCGCGGCGTTGAGTGTGAGACTGTTGGATCGGGCGAAGGATTTGCAAGGGGATTTGATGGATGCCACCGACGCGGGATTTATTTTAAATCGAGTGGAAGAGCAATACGACGTGTTTAATAAAGTCAACGCGAGCACTGCTTTGCACCGATTGGCGAGGGTGATCACGCAACCGAACTTTGGGAGCAATAATAATAATAGCAAGAAACGAGCCGCGAAATCGCGAACGGTGAAATCGACGACGGTAGTGAACACTTTAGGAGTAAGCGGCGCAACGACGACGGCGTCAGAACGAAAAGAAGAAGACGAAGAGGAAGGGAACAACAGCGACGAAGAAGGAGGGTACAGACCCGTATCCACGAAAAAAGAACTCCTAGTCGATCCAAGATTCCAAGCTTTACTGGAAATGTGCGAAACGAAAATTCCGGAAATGTCTCCGCTGGGTCTTTCCAACGTCTCGTGGGCTTTAGCCAGGTTATTCTCCGACGACCCGACGAGAGTGAAATCGTTGCTCTCTGCCATTTCCAAACGATCCGCGTTGCAAATGAAGTACGCCGACGCGAAGTGTTTGTCGACGATTTTGTGGGCCTTGGCGGCTTTAGGATTTGAGCCGAGATCGAGATTGCTCGCCTCGGCGCAGCGAAGAGCGTGTGAGATTGAGGAAGAGTTTCGAGCGCCAGATGTCGCGAACGCGCTATGGGCTTACGCGAAATGGGCTCGACTGTTTAGTGGCGGCGTAGGCGCTTTAAAAGAATCCGTCGATTATAGCGAAGACGAAAGCGTGGACGAAGGTAGTTCGAAAAGTTACGGCGGCGATCGAGCGGTGATCACCTCGCTTTTGCGTCAAAGCGAAGCGGTGATGGAAACGTTTTCCGCGTACCAGTGCGCGAACATATGCTGGTCTTCGGCGACGTTGAACGCGAAATTGCCGGAAACGTATTTGGAAAACTTGCTCGAACGCATCGCGAAGGAATCCGATTCCTTAGATGGGGTCGCTTTGACCCATGCCGCCTGGGCGGTCGGCGTTGTCGGGTCCCCGGTGCACGGCGAATCGGATGCGTTCCAAACGTTGATTTCTGCTTGTGCCGATCGCGCGGCAATTGAGAAGACGACCGAGAACAAAGACGAAAACCGAAGAAGAAGAGTCTCTAAAGCTGGTTGCGCGGGCGCGTTGTGGGCGTGCGGCAGAATCTGTTTCGAACCGTCGCCGGAAGATTGCGAAAAGCTGATGGTGCGTTTGTTCGACGGGGAATCAAACAATCTCGACGCGCAAGCGTTAGCGTACGCCGTTTGGGGAATTTCAACCATCGAAGACGTCGAGTTGGACGAGCGACGACGAGAACGCGTCATGGCGAGATTGAAAGAACTGGTCGAAAAGGAAAACGTCGGGCCGACGCACGCGGCGGCGTTTCGAGCCGCCGCGGTCGGTGCCGGTTTAGACGCTTCGGCGTTGGCGGAGACGCTCAAGGTGCCCGCGTAATAGTAAATCGTGTTTATTGTTGTTGTTGTATATTATGCGCTACTACATGCTTTACTATCCATTTACGATGCTATGGCTGCGCGTTACAAAGCTTTGTTCGTAAGAAGGTATATTCAATCGTTTTGATTTTTGCTCGATTTTTATTATCCGCGGCACCGGCGTGCCCACCCTCGGTCATTTCATGGTACAAGATGGTTTCTTTAGCTTTCGCTTCGTCTTTGGCAACTTTGTGTGCCTTTTCCACGAATCGCCTCGCGTGCGACGGGTGGACTCGATCGTCCGCGGTGCTGCACGTAAACAGCGTCGGCGGCATATTCGCCACCGAGCGTTCAGAGATTTGATGGTACGGCGACCAAGCAAGTATTTTCGGTTTCATGTTTTCAATTCTCGGGTCGCCATATTCGTTGATCCAACTCGAACCGCTGGTTAAGTAGACGTATCGCTCCATATCAAGCAACGGGCACTGACTAACGATTGCGCCAAAGGATTCGGGGAAGTGCGTCGCCATGGCGCCGGTTAATAAACCGCCGTTCGATCCGCCGATACATCCTAGTTGTTTCGGCGTCGTCGCACCAATCTTGACTAAATCTTCCGCGACCGCGTTGAAATCTTCGAAGGATTTCCACCTGTTTTCTTTCTTGGCGCAGTCGCTCCACTCCGGGCCGAACTCGCCTCCGCCTCGAATGCACGCCAACGCAAAATTCATGCCATGGTTTAGAAACGCTTTACCCGTGCTCCCGGAATACGACGGCAAACTGTTAATCCTAAATCCACCGTACCCGTTCAAAACGGTGGGTTTCGGTCCGCTGTTTTCGTCGTTACCTTTTGCTCGGACTAAGAAATACGGCACTTTCGTGCCGTCTTTGGACGTCGCTTCGTTTAAAGTTACTGACATGCCCTCGGAATCGAACCACGAACTGCTCGACTTCAACGATTGCGCGTTTTTTATGCCTTTTAATCCACCTACTTCGCTATACAAATACGTCGACGGGTTTAAGAATCCACTCGAAGACGCAAACAAAGCATTGGTCGAGTTTGGTTCGGCGCCGCCGACGGAGAACGTTTGACAATTTTCCGCCTCGTGCGCGCCTTCCAAGATGAACGCATTCGTCGCGTCGTCGAATCGATAGACGGTAATCTTCGATTGTAAGTTCTCTAAACTAGAAACGTACAAATAATCTCTCGAGTCTGTCGCTCCTTCGTACGCGCACCGATCGTTTGCCGGTTCGTATAATATTTGAATGTCGCACTTCGGTTCCTCGCCAACAGTACGTGCGCCAGCGCCGAGAAACACCGCGTCCAAATGGCCCTCTTTCACGAACGTTTCGAAATCGCACGAGAGTAAACTCCCAGCTTTATACAATTTCCCGCCAAACGACCAAACTTCTTTCGGCATTATCAGCACTTTCTTCTTAAATGTCTGGATGCGACAACTTGAAGCGATCCATTTGACTTTTGTCAAATCCTTATCGCCCTCGAACCAATAATAATACTCGATATCGTTGAACGTAGCCATGCGATAAAACATGGCGTATTTTTCATCCTTATCGTAATAAAACGAACCACCTGCGGACACATCGGTTGCTTCGCCTCTAAAAATCTCCGTCGCGTCTTCCAATTTCGTACCTCTCGACCATTTTCTCGTCGTCAACGGATAGCCGCTGGGGCTCATCGTCCCTTCGCCGTAATCGTAACCGACCCACAAGGTGTCTCTATCAACCCAACAGACGGTGTGTTTCGAATTCGGAATATAAAACGGGTTCTCTGTCACCCATTTCTTCTCCATCGCGTCAAACTCTCGCACCTCGCACGCGTCCGTCCCGCCCTCGCTCAAGGAAATCAAACACCTATCCGCTCGCCGATACTCCCCGGGACCGTAACACAGAAACCTCGCCCCTTTATACACCCACGATTTCCCTTCTTTTTCCGCCAACGCATCGATATCTAACACCGTCTCCCATTCTGGATCTTTCTTTTTGTACTCTTCCCACGTGGTCCTCCTCCAAATCCCTTTCACGTGGTCCTCGTCTTGCCAAAAGTTGTACAAGAAATCCCCTCGAACTGAGACCGTTGGGATGCGATTTTTATCGTCGAATACTTCCAACAACTCCGCGTGTAACGGCTCGTTCTCGATGGGAGAAGAGGAAGAAGGAAACAGTTCTTGGAGTGTCCGTTCGTTTTGCTCGGCGACCCACGCTAAGGATTTCTCGCTTCGCAAGTCCTCTAAATACTGATTGCAATCCACGTCTGGAGTCTCCGTTTGGTTCGAGGCGGACATTTTGATGATAAGTTTATGTTTTTCCCGCGATGATGAGGAGGACGATTTAGACGCAAAACGCGTGGTCTTTGCACCGTTAAAGCGCGCCACTGCGACTGCTGCTGCTGCTTTTAATGGTGGTGGTACTAGTCGTGTGCGAATAAAGGACGTAATGGTTGTTGGTGTTCAAAACGTTTTGTGCTCCTCGAGACGATGATGCGAAAATTTGTGAAGAAGTGCAAGACGAAACGCAGAAGAGATCGATAGAGTATTAAAACTTACTGACGTCTTTGGGATAACTCCCGAGGACTCGCAAAAAACTCGTTTGCTCTTGCAAATTCCTGAGCGCATTTTTCGCGCGTTCCTCGGCCATGCTCGCCTCGAAGTCGACGTAAAATAAATACTGGAACTGCATGGAGTCTTGCAAACCTTCCGCCAACGGCGCGGTTTTAAGAGGTCTGGATTCGATTTTCGTCAAGTTGATGTCGCGCAAGGCGAAGCAGGCTAAGGCTTTGAAGAGAGACCCCGGGCCGTCTTTGTTGGCGAACACGATGGAGGTTTTGTATGGAACGCCTTCTTTCGGAGGTAACGGTTCTCGAGCCAAGGCGAGGAAACGGGTCACGTTGCTCGAATCGTCCTGGATTTTTGAATCTAAAATTTCCATGCCGTATAACGTCGCCGCGCGTTCCGAGGCAACCGCGGCGACGTTTTCCAAATTTTCCTCTTGAATTTTCTTCGCCGACCCGGCGGTGTCCTCCGCGGACTCCTTGATGACGCCTAATCGCGTTAAATAATCGTCGCATTGCGCCAACGCTTGCGGATGCGACATCGCCCTCGTCAAATTTTCCTTCTTCGTCCCGGGCAACGCCATCAAACAATGATTGACTTTAAAATTCACCTCCCCGACGACGTGTAAATCGTGCGTGAGAATCAAGTCGTAGTTCTTATGAATGCTCCCACCTAAAGAGTTTTCGAACGGTAAAACCGAGCGGTCGGACTTTTGCGACTCGGTCGCCTCGTACGCTTCTTCAAACACTCCGCACGGGAACGGCTCGGCGTCCGGGTACGCAGTCAACGCCGCTGCTTCTGAATACGCGCCCGGTTCGCCTTGGTACGCAACTTTCAAATTCCTCGGGCAATCTTTGAACCCGGGGAGGTAGTTGGAAATCTCCTCGTCCGTGGACGACATCGCTTTTGCGTCGTTCAATCGTCTCGCGGTATTGTGCTTCTCGCCGTTCCCGAAGAGCTCCCAAGACGTCCAATTCGATTTATTCTCGTCGAGATTGTCCCTTCTCCTATTAGGGAACATCGTCTTTCGTCCGCTCCAACAAAAGGACGTACCACCACGACTACCACCACTACCACCGAGAGCACCACCCCTTCCGCTCGCCGCCGCGCGATGGTGCTTATTATTCAATCCACAAAAACCAGCAGACGCTCGTTCCAATTTGAGTGGAATGTTTCTACAAAAGCTACTCCTTCTACTCCTACTCGCACTCTCGATGTTGTTCCCGCGACTCCTTCTGCGAGAACTGCCACACCACCCAGAACTCGTCGTCGTCGTCGTCGTAAAAGGAAGAGGAAGAGAAAGAAGCGCAAGACCGGGAGCCGAGGACATTGCTTTTCTCCCAAAGACAGAGAGGGAAACAGGAGATAAAGTTTTGAGGCGAAGAATTTTTTTTTTTTTTTTTTGCGAAACGGCTGCCAAGACTCTTTTTTTGTATCTAGAAGAGACACACATGCGAGACATTTTGATCAGAGAGAGTGCGCGCTCGCATCACGCACCGTTGCACGCGCGAAAAACAGGACTTTTAAACGCTCGAATAAAATGGCAAAATCAACGACCACTCCCGACGCGGTTTCCACGTCGGTGAAGAAAGCAGCGGACGTGGTGAAAGATAAAGTGGACGAAACCGCGTCGAAAGTGAGCGAAAAAGTGAGCGAACAACTCAAGGAGGCGACTTCCCCGCAAGAGAGCGGGGAAGAGACGAAAGGAGGATTGAGAGGAATGATGGGGAAACTAAAGGAGAAGTTGAGTTTGAAGAGGAAGAAGTCGTCGTCGTCGTCTGCCACGACGGCGAGTTTGACCGTCGCGACGGCGCGTCCGCACATTCCTATTTGCGGCAGCGGGAACCCCAAGAGAAGACAGTGAGAGAAGCGTCCGAGAGACGTGTGACGTGAACGAGAGAAAAAGAGAGAGAAACAACACTATATGTGAACAACCTTTTCGTTGTTTGTACTATTACTACACTTACTACATACACACACACAGAAGAAGACTGAGAGAGATTGATAATACGTGATCTTTTGTGCGTTGCTACCGCATCATCTATGTTCGATTTTTTCTAAGACTTCGTACCTCCGGTTGAATACGTCCCAGCGGTAGGACCGGCGGTGGTCTTCGTCCCCATCGAAGTCGTCGTGTCCCCGGTTTTCGTGTTTTCCCCTCCACCGCCGCCTTCCATGTTTGGATTCTCCCGTTTCACTCTTTTCCGTTCTCTCTTCTCCGCTTTTCTCGCTTTCTTCTCTCGTTTTAATCGTTTCTTCTCCGCCTCTTCCTCTTCTTTGGTGAGTTGTTTCGACGGTTGTTGCTGCGCCGCGGTCGCGGCCGCCGCCGGAGCAGCGGTCAACCCTACCAGTTGTTGTTTTGCCTGTAACTCCGCCTGTTGTTTCGCCTGTAACTCTGCTTGCCTCTTCTGCCGTATGACTAAAGCCACCACCCCTTTCTCTTTCTCGGACAGTTCAAACGTGTCGTATTTTTGCTTCCCGAAATCCAACGCTTTCTGCCAAATCTCGAGATCAAATTTCCCTAATTTCGGTTTTTCCAGCGGCAACGCCGCATCCAAAAGCGGGTATAAATCAAAGTTCGGACCGACGCGAATGTCCACAGATTTACCAATCTTGCCGGGCATTTCCATTGAAGACGAGTCGAACGGGATCGACGTCGCTTTCGATTTGAAAAAGTCGTGGAATTTCTGTAAACCGACCGCTTGCAATTCGTTTTGATTCCCGTGGTGCAAGTCAGGTTTGGATTTATCAATCGGAGGTAACGACGACATTCTTTCTTCCTATGTGTGATGAGTTTTGCGTAAAAGCTCGTGTCCTCGTGTTCTCCTCCTTTCACTGGTGTTACTTTGCGTACTGTGCTAAGAAGGTTTTGGGAGAGAAAAAGAAATGAGGAAGAGGTGTGGGGGAGTTTTGAGCTCTTCTTCTCTAAATGTTTCCCAAACTCAAATACTTGAGCTGCACGACGAACGAACGGATGAACGCGCGAAAAAGAACATCATACGAAGAAAAGAGAAAGAACGGAGCGAATACTACTATGAATTTGTACACGGCAATAGCATCGTGAATAACAACAACACGGATCGAGGAGATGATTATATATTACGTGGAAAAGTATTTCAAACTTTGCATGTCTCGAGCGTTCTTTCCGCCGGAGGTCAAGTTGGCTTTTCTGAGCTTCTCGGCCATCGCCGCCTCGTCTTCCGAGTCTTCTTCGCCGGAGTGGTCGGAATCGTCGTCGCTTTTATCGTCGTCGGTCACGTACGTGTAGTATTCGGATTTGGGAATAATGTTCACGGGTTTAATCCACAAACCGCCAGAGTTGAAATCGTACACGCCATAGCGCTTCTTCTCTTCGCTCCATTTGGACGGGACGCACTCTTCGCCGTTCAAGTGCGGTTTGGAGACTAAACCGTCCACGATGCATCTTTTGGAAACGAATTCTCCTTTAGCACCCGTGTTCGGGTCTCGATCTTTCGGCTCCGTCTTTCGCCTCTTCACCTTTTTCTTCATTCTGTTCGCGATGAACTCCTCCAAGGCGCTCGTGGTATTCACGGCGGATTCGCTGTACTCGACGCTATCCTCGTCGACTTTTCCGCTGTTATATCCAATCGGTAAACCTGTTTTCTCGTCCATACCTTTATCGACGACGGAGATACCAAGTCCAGCCATTTGCGCGCGCATTTTAATCCCGCCTAGGGATTTCCTCGCGTTTAAGTCTCCGGCTTTCGCGCCTTTTTCTAACCAAAATCTCGCCACTGCGAAGTTTGCGCCGTCGCCGCCGTACATCGCCTCGCCTTCCTTCGTCGGCGGATTTAAGTTTTTCCAATAGTATAAGTTAGCGACGTTGTTACACGCGGCGCCAACTACACCACCTTCGCCTCCCATGGGCCCTCCATCGTCGGGATCGTTCATCGGTTTCGAAATCTTCTTCCATTCGCTCTGCGAGAATTTGTATCGCTCCTGAATGGTTGCCACTTGCCTCAACAATCTCGCCGCGTGTCGATACAGACCCATGTGCGTCTCAGGGTGGGCTTTGTTCTCATTGCCGACTTTTTCGAGAAATTCAATCGCGTTGTCGATCGTTTGCGACGCCGTCTCTCGAATTTTTTTATAGTTCTCCCCTCCTTTTTGACACGCTCGATCCAGCTTTCGTTCCAAACAGACGACGTGCCAAACTTGATGGTTCGCCACCGCGTGGGCAAATTCCATCATATCTTTTTCACTCGGCATTTTCCCCTTCTTATGATACGCCATGACCTTATCCGCGACTCGTTTCACCGTCTCGAAATAATCATCTCGACACTTCTCGTCAATCTTCAAAGACGCCTCCGTTAACTCTCCGTTTTCGTTCCCGACCATTCTCACTTTCGGTTTCTTCTCTTTCGGGAACATGGACAAGCGCGCCGCAAAATCTCGCTTCCGACGAGATTCGATCATTTGCGGTTCAACGACCGTAATCGTGGCATCTTGAGAGTTGGAGGACGCGTTCGATATCGAGACGCCCGGGAATTCCGCGAGTTCGTTCAGTATGCACTATTGTTTTCGTAGAATCATATGTTTTATTATATATGAGAGAGAGAAAGAGGCAGAAGGTTAGTTAAAAAACAAACAACGACCCGCAGCCAGAAAAACGCGATGAAAACAGCCGCGACGAGAGAATGAGAGAGTTAAAACGCGCGTCGCTCTTTTCGTCGTCTGAATCGTCAAACAAACAAACAAACAAACAAGCAAACGTCTCATCGAGAAGCGGCAACAAAAAGCGCCCATAAATGTACTAAAAATATCCTCCAACTCATCCAATTGGAGGGGCAATCGATTATTATTTTCACACTTCTAAAACGTACCCGTCCAATGGCGTCGTCCCAATACATCGGGTCACCTTTTTCCGGCATCCCTTTCTCGCCTCGCGCGTATTGTATCGCCTCGAAAATCGCCTTAGAGTCCGAGGACATTATGTTTTATACAGAGTTATGATATAATAATAATAATAACGTGTTGTTGTTACCTTTTTTTTGCTGATTTTTAGTCATCAGTGTTTTTACTCAAGAGTTGGAAAAAAATTCGGAAAAACGAACACAACAGAGAGAAACACATGATGGAGGAGGCAAACGCGGACGAGGAGGAGGAGGACCAAGGAGGAGGAGGCGAGAACGAAGAAGAAGAAGAGGAAGATGAGGAAAGCATCGTTTCGGAAACAAAAACGGAAGAAGAAGTGGTGATAAAAAAAGACCCACCGTTCTGGCACTTGTCCTTTTGCTCGGACGCGGAAATCCGGAATCTCCAACACCGTGACGAAACGAACAACGGCGACTTTGAAAAGGAAAAAGACGAGATGATTGGAAACGAACCTCTGTTTCAAACTCTGGCGGATTTGATGGTGATGGCGTTATCGCTGCAAGAAGTCGTTCGACAGCTGGAGTTTTTTGAAGGCGAAAATATGAGCGAGTGCACGACGCAACCGAGAATCACTCTGGCGGACGTGTTGGAGATTTGCGACGAGGCGGTGCAAGTGGGGTACAGGCAGGCGAAGGCGCACGCGTTACGAAGGACGAATTACGAGGCGAATAAACAACCAGACATGTACCCGATATATAAACAGATATGGCATAAACCAGATTTTAACGACCCGTTTCACGTCGTCATCGTGGATACGAAACGGATTAAAGGGAAAGATGTGTTTAAAGTACTCACGGAGAGGACGAAAACGCAAAGGCATTGTCGCGAGAGGAATAAGGTGTGTAAAAAGGTGTTTTATTGGCGAGGTGGGGTTCCTCAGTTCGTGAAGAGAGAGGAGTTGAAGACATTCGAAGCGAAGCAAAACGCGCGGTCGAAGTTAGATCCGACCGGGGAGACGCCGCCGGTGGAGAGCGTGTTTGAGGACGAGACGACGTTGGCGAGAGCGCTGACGAGGATCGAGAACGATCCGAGGGTGAGCGTGCCGGTAAGTAGGGAGGAAAGTAAAGCGGAGTTAATGCGATCGATGTATTTAGAAGAACACGAGAGGTGGTGGAACGATATGCTGAGTCACGCGTTGACCAGGTTTGACGTCTACGTAACGCAGGCGAAATACAACGACTTGTTACAGTTGAAGTATAAGAAAACGAAAGACGGAAGAGATATTTTGATTGTCCCGAAGAAGAAAGGGTTCTTTTCCCGAAGCTGCGACATGTGCGTGGTAATGTAAAATAGAGTAGTACTAGTAGTACATATGGTACCGTTGCACATGTTGTTGTTATTGTTGTAAATAATTTAGAAGTTTAGTTCAGGAATCTAAAGAAAGTACTTTAGGGGACGTCTTGTTGTGTTTATTCATTTTTTGCTCGCGTGTGTATCTTTATTTGCGTATTCAACTATTGTTGCTATTAGTGTCTCTCTCGATCTCCCTTTTACTTTTACTTTACTGTACACAAGTGTCCTTCATCGTTACTCGTAAATATCTTCTCTTTCTACGCAGCTGTGTTGGTTTTCGTCTTTCGTCACCCGCCAGTAGTAATCGGCTTGTTGGCGTTGACCGAGCATGTGCGCAAACTCCACGTCGTGGGTAATGACGATGAGCTGGAAGTTTTCCTGTTCTCTGCGCGAGTGCATGATATCAATTAGCGAGCGCGCTAAACTTTCCGCGTTCGGGGTATCCAAGTTTGTCGTCGGTTCGTCCAAGGCTAAGATGCCGCAGTTGAGACAGAAGGTTTCCGCCAACGCCAAGCGGATGATGAGGCACGCCAAGACTTTTTGTCCGGCTGAGCATCGACCGCGCATGTCCAACTCGGCTCCGTTGCAAATCATGACGACGCGGTAGTTGTAGGAACTCTTACCCCCAGTTTTTCCTTCTTGCTTCTCGGCGTCTGAGCGAATTTGGATGTAATCTATATCCTGACCTCGGTAGGTTCTTTGCCAAAGCTCTTTGACGACTTTGTTGATGTCGCCCATTTTGGACGAGTGAAACGCCATCAACGCTTTATCGAGCGCGGTATAATATCGATTTAAATCGCTGTTGACCATTTCCAACGTTTGGAAGCGAATGGTTTCCTTCGATAAGCGAGAGTCGATGTTTTTGTATTCTGCCGAGTTGAGTTCTTTCTCGCTGCTTCGAGCCATTTCGCGGTGCGTTTTGACTTGGCCCGCAGCCTCCGCTTTCGTCACTTCCAATTGGTTGTGCACTTTCTCGCGGCGTTTCAATTCCTCTCCTAAATCTTTCACGTTTCCAAATTTCGATGCGGTTTCTTGCAACTCTTTTATTCGCATCTCGAGTTCTTTTTCTTCTTTTTTACCGCGTTGCAACGCGATGTTATCTTCCAACGTTCTCTGAATTTCGCTTTGTTTGTTCACACTCTTCTCCTTCGATTTGTACTCTTTTTGCTTCGTCGCGAGTTTTTTCAAAGTCGCGTCGATTTTCACATCCGCAGACTCGAAAGACTTTTGAATCTCTCTCAAGGTTTGTCTCGCGTTGGATTCGATGTACTTTTGAATCGGGTCGTTCAAGGAATCGAAGAAATCGATGGATTTTTGCAACGTACGCGTTTTATCGTCCACGGCGTCTTCATTATCTTTTTCAATTTTGACGCGTTCTTCGCGTTCGCGTTCGAGTTTCTTCTTTTCGTCTTCTAACGGCGGTAACTCTCGTTCGAGTGTTTCTATGTCTCTCGTCGCTTGGTCTTGATCTCTTTCCAACTTTTTCTTCTCCTCTCTGAGCGAGATTGTTTTCAGTTGGTTTCGTTCCGCGTCCGCCAAAGCGTCTTTCGCGTCTCGCCAATTCCTATCCAACTGCGCAAGTTCGTTGTCCGTTCTTTCCTTCTTCCGTCGAAGTACTTTCAATTGATTCTCTTTGTTTTCGCGGTTCGCTTGTTCGACGTCTAAATCTCCAGCAATTGCGGTTATGGATCGAATTTCAGCCTCTCTACCGGACGTCATACCTCCCGGCATCATTCTCAATTGCGTTTCCAAGGTGTTCAGTTCTTGCGCGTGGCGAGAAATCGTCGCCGCGTCTTCGACAACCGCGACAACGGTATCTCTCGCCTTCTTCGCCTCCTCGAGCGCGCGTTGAAATCTTAGCTCGGTGTTGCACGCTTCGTCGAGAGTATCCTGCGCTTTCTTATACTCGTCTTCTGCGGCCGGGATGCGTTTCTCTTTTAATTCTTTATACCGCGCGGCGATGGACGTCAATCCTAATAATTTTTCGCGTTTCGCCTCGCATTCGGTTATCTTTTTCTCGTTGATCTCTAACTGATCAGGCGCCGCGTCTATTATGGTCCGCAACCTTTTTTCAAAGGCAGACATCTCTTTAATATTTGGGAAACCGCGAGTGCACATTGGACACGCGGTGTTGGCAACCGCTTTTTGAAGGTAATCCGTGAGCAAGACGTTACCTGCTCTCATGTACTCCATCGTCTTTTGCGCTTCTTTGATGTCCTCGTTGACCTTGTGCATGGCGTCTTCTACGCCTAATAAACCTTTATCGCCCAGGAGAACGACGGTTGGTGCATCCGATGCTTGCTCTTCGCACACTCTCGCGTCGTCTTTCCAGCTATTCAAAGTTGTTTCCGCGGCATCGACTTCTCGGCGTCTCGATTCTCTCATCGTCTTGGAGGAGGCCAATTCGCGTTCGGCCAGTGTGGCCGCTTCGCGTCGTTCTTTTTCAATTCTTTTAACCTCCTCTGATAACAGCAGCGGTTCCGGAACACCTTGCGCGCCTCGAAACGCCGCCTCGAGACGATCTTTCCTCGAATTTAAAATGGAAGTCAAAGCTTCCTGCTTCGCGGCGATTTCGTCGCGTTTCAAACGAATCTTCACTTGCGTTTCGCCCGCTCTGGCCGCTTCTTCTTGTTCGCTTCTCAACGCTTGGAGTTGTTTATCGATGGACTCTATCTCGTTCTCTATTTCCGTCATTTCTGCTTTCCCGTCACCGGCCAATTCGACTTCTTTGGACCGTTTATTGAAAATCTCTTTCGCTTCTTGTTCATTTTTCTTGTACTCGTCGATGGCGACGACGGTTGCCGATTGCGTCAAATCTTTCGTTATCGCATCAATGTTCGCGCGTAACTCTTCTCTGAGCTTTTGCTTGTCGCGAATCTTCTCTTCGCCTCGTTTCATTTTCATGTCCACGTTAACGATGGCACTCGTCGCTTCGGCGTGCGCGTTTTGCCTTTTTTCTCGCGCGTTTTTCGCCGCGTCTTGTAATACTTGCAAACGCTCGCCCAACGCTTTTCGAAAGAGTTTCATCGTACTTTCTCTTTCAGACTTGGACGGTCGTTGCGTGTTGTTTCTCGCGCTTTCGTTTTGCGTCGCGTCAACCATCTCGTTGTCCTCCTCGTCGTCGTCCTCCTCGTCTTCTCCGTCGTCGCTCATGTTCAAAATGGCGTTACAAATCGCCTGGCCAATCTCGGCGTTCTCTCTCGCCACTTCTTTCGCGTGTTCCACGCGCTTCTCCAATCGCTTCACGTGTTGCTCGGCTTCTGCTTGTAACCTGCCCACTTTTTGAAACTCTGAATCTTTTTTATCTTTCAAGGCGTCCGATTGCATGTGCAAGTCCTTCACCTCCGAGTGTAACTGCGCTAACTCTTCCTTCATGGTGGCAAACTTCGCCGTGAACTGTTCGCGCAATCCTTCCAACTCCTCCAAGGATTCCGTGTACACGTTGTCAACTCTTTCTACTTTTCTCTCGTTTTCCGCTTTTACCGCAGATAACTTACTCTCCACCGATAACTTCTCCTCCGCCAATCGTCTCGCTCCAGCTAACGCGCCCGTCATATCCTCGACCGATTTCATCGCCTTCTCGATGTTTTCGTCCACGCTCGCGATTTGCGCCTCCAACGCTCGCGCTTTCTGTTCGTTATCGTCTCTCGTGGCCGTTAACTTTACCGCGTGATCTTTCCTCACCCTTAACGTCTCGCACTTCCCTCTCGCATCTTTAATCTCCCCAACTTGTTCCACTCTGAGCTTCCGTATGTGTTCCAACGCTTTCGTATACTTTGTCGCCGAAAAGATGTCGTCGAACTTCTTCTTCAACACGGCGCCTTCCCCTAACGGCCAATTCGATTCTTCTTGGTGCACGAACACCACGTTCTCCAGTATTGCTTTACTCACCCCCATTAATATAGGCACCTCCGCGTTTATATCCGCGCACTTTTTCGTCAGCGAGACTTTCTCCCCGGTGTTCTCGTCCACCATCTGAATAATCTGGTCCAAATCTTTCTTCTCCAACTTCCCGCCCGATTTCTGCACCAACTGAAAACTCCGTATCACCACAAACGGTTTCCCTATGCTATTCTGAAACCTCAATTTTATCTGTGCCTTCACTTCCGTGGCGTCTGCGACTTTTGGATCGTGTATAAACGCCTGCCCCGATCGCGCGCTCGGCGGCAACTCTCCCGTGCTGCCCATTTTTAAGCACTCGATTATGGTGGTTTTCCCTGCACCATTCGAACCGACGATGAGCGTTAACGGTTTCGGGAAGGTTATCACGTGGTCGTGGTCCGGGGCGAACGCGCGGATGCCTTTGATCAGTAACTGTTAATTGCGATAAAAACGAGGACGTGGCAAAGAGAAAGAGAGAGAGAGAGAGAGAGAAAACATCGGTCAGTAAACGCGCAAAACGGCGAGAGAGAAAATTTCAAAAGATTTGATTGCACTGTTGCGAGAGATGAGATCTCTCGCGCGCAGAAGAAAACAACGACAAAAACACAACAATAAACGCGGTTTTGTCCGTCGTACCTTATCCACCGTGCACATGATGTTCTTCTCGCCCTTTTTCACCTCTTTTATTAACTCTCTCTCTCTCTCTCTTTGTGCGTTTGTTTGTTGTGTGCGTCGATGAGTGAAGAGATTTGATGAGCGTTTTGCGACGAGACGACTGCGGCGAGAAAAATGCGTCAGAAGTGAGCGCGCAGAAGATGCTGACGACAAAGACAACCATCGTTCGAGCGAATGGGGCGTTCAACGACGAGAACAACAAAAGACGCCCAAAACGGGCGAAACCGAAACCGAAACCTTTGCGTCAAGGCGACGTGACCAAAAAAAGATGCGACCAATGTCTCGGCCTCGGAAACGTGCCGTGTTATAACTGCACCTCGGGAGGCGTCGCGAAGTGCGATAAGGTTGGATTCGTCCCCGCGAAGAACACCCTCTTCACGTTTCGGCTTCCGTTCGGTTGGACGCGAGAAGAAGGACGAGAAGACGAGACGACCACCAAAATGAAAAAGAAAAAAGGAGGAAAGAAAGACAACACAGAGGCGAAGACTCTCGAGCGGTGCGGTGTGTGCTCGGCGAATGGAAAACTCGCCTGCGGCAGATGTAACGGTCAAGGCGTCCTTCTGTACAGATCCGCGGATTGGCGGTGAGCGTCGAGCGCAGGTTTCAGAGAGCAAACATGCGCCACTTTTATTGAACGTTGAGGAAAACAACGTTGCTGTTTCTCTCGTTCGTATGAGTAGTAGTAGTAGTGTATTAGTATTGTATTCGTATTCATCTCTCTCCTCTCCCGACGATATATAAAGTTGACTATTCGTGTCTTCTATTGTGAACACTTTCTTGTGGTTCTTTCCTGTCAAAATGCCTTCAAAAAGGGCTGCCAAACTTCCTTCGTTTTTGGATAAAATAATTCCTCAAACGTGTGCCTCCTTTTGTACCACGTCTCACCCGATCTTTTCTTCTCTTTGAGAGACGACTGCGAACGGAAAGAACGATGTTTGCATCGTCGTCGTCGTCATCTCGCTGCTGCTGCTTCGTTTCTGCTTTGATACAAAAACAAGAAAGCAAAACGCGTCACACAAATGCAATGGCGGCGTCTTTTTTAAAGCGGGGGAAAGGACACGTGTCGTCTCCCAGAAAGTCCAACGCACGTTTTGTCGTCAAAGCGGGATCTTCTTTCGAACAAAAGTTCGGCAAGGACGGCTCGGGGGCATTTTCCGGAGGCGTCGGAGGCGGCATGGCTGGACAATCGCAAGGCGAAGTTTCCGCGCAAGATTTAGCCATCTTGCAACAGCGTTTGGGTGGACAACAAATCTCCTTTGAAGGCGCCGGGGCGCAACAACTGCAACAGAAAGGTTTAATCGACGCGCAAGGGAACTTGATGAGCGCAGGGCAGAAACCGATTAAATCGAGCAATCCAGACGCGTTAGAGATTAATTACGATCCGGACGGGGTTCTTGGTGATGTTTCGGATGAGAACGATATGCTCATCGATAGACATTTGGCGAAGCGAGACGCGCAGGCGTTGGAGGCGGAGAAGGAAAAGTTGAAAGAGGAGTGGAAGAAGAAACGGAAGGAATTGGAGGAGGCGAGAGAGGCGAGACCGGAACCGACGTCGCCGGCGGAGTTGGTGACGTACTTTTTCGAGACTGAGTTTAACGAGATGGAATTTGAAATCGTACGAAATAGACCGAAATTAAACGAAGAGTTCTTCGCGTATTTGAAGAGTCAAATGGAAGACGCTTCGGTGAGCGAAGACATGAAAGGGAAAATCGACGCGTTGAGCACGGTCACCTCAAACTTTGTCGGTTTCGTCGATCAAACCACCAAAGCTATGTTACAACCAAAAGAACGAATGATGAAACTGTTAACCGCGAAGGATAAAAAAGCGATGATTTTGGAAATGGTTGATAACGACGAGTTGGATATGAACTTGATGGCGCTTCTCATGACGAACATCAACACGGCCAAAGCCGCAGGATTGGATCAAGAAGCCGCGTTTATGCAGAAGATTTACTCCGCGTGCGCGAAATTCGTCGATGGCGCGTAATTATTCATACATATACATTCTTGTAAAAGAAAGAAGATTCGTTCGTATGCGTAACGTATTAATAATATATTACAGAACAACTCTTTCGTGATGTCATTCACGTGTTTTATCCTCTCGCCGACGACGACGTCTGTTTGATATTAGTTAAAAATCTTCTCGCTCAGCGTGCTCAAAACCTCGTTCACGACCAGCAAAAACACCGCGGAGAACACGATTCCTACAATCACCACCCCGGTGGTTTGCGCTGCTTTCCCTGCCGTCGGCCATTCGATTAAACCAACTTCCTCGCTCGCGCCGGCAAAAATGTTTATCCCTTCGTCCGCTTTGGCTTCTTTTTGCGAGCGAAGTAAATCCCCCGGAGTTTGTTCTTGTTCTTGTTTACTAGTACTCGTCGTTTCTTCTTTTCGTGCTCCTTCTTCTTCGCCGGTAAACTCCGCCTCGATGACTTCTGAATCCGTTCCTTCTCCTCCTCCCTCTGCGCCTTCGTCGTCCTCCCCGGAGGTTGCTCTCACGACTAAAAACGCGCGATGATTTTGATGATGATGACGACGAGTACGACGCGCGGAATACGAAGAAGAAGAAGAAGAAGTGCTTCTGATGATACTTTTCGTGGCCTCGGTGCTATTTCTTAAAGTGCTTTGTCTCATCGATGGAGACGCTAAGGACGAGGAGGACGCGCGGAGTACGAAAGACATATTATTCGACGATGTGTTGTGTGTTGTGTGTTATCCGCCGACTTTGTTTGAGTTGTGAGGAAAACGATAGTAGTATTCGATTTTCACGCGACGGGAAGCCTTACGATTCAACGACTTATTTCGCGCGCGTGCGGTCTATATTCTCACTATTATTATTACTACTACTACTACTATTACTGTGTTGGTGTTGCTGTTGCTGTCACCGCGGCTATCAAACTTGGTTGTACTACTCGTCTTTTCCTTCTCCGTCCGGTATCAAGAGGAACTTCTCAAACGCCTCGCGAAACTCTCTCGAGGTTGGCACGCCGTGTCCGCCCTCGTGTTCGAACACGACTGATTTCTCCTTGTTATAGAATTTATCTCTTAAGCGATCAGATCGGTCTCGAGTGACCAGAGCGTCGTTCTTCCCGTGCACGTGCATCGACGGGACGTCGATGACGACGCTTTTCTCGTCAAAGCCGTCTTTCTCGTAAAACCGCGCGTCTAAAGGATCAAACCCGGCGACGCTGACCACCCTTCTCACGTTCTCAAACAATTCCGGTTTCACTTGCTTCAGTATTCCAATCAACGTCGCGCCTTGCGAAAATCCAACCAGAGCGCGCACGCGTCCTTCGTGCTCTTTAAGCGCGTTTTCAATCAACGCGACAGTTTCCTCCAAGCGAACGATTTTTGTGCTCTTTGCCGGACGTATCCAGCTCCCATCTTTCGCTTTCGTCGCTCCGGAGGACACGTTTTCCCCGGCTAACCACCACGATCGCATCGTTTCTTCGTTCTCTCTTTTCTCGATATTCTTTTCGTCGTTCACGTCCACATCGAAAACGCCATCCACGCAATGCGGCGCGTCGAGAAAAACAAACTCGTACTCGCGTTTCAACGTCTTCGTCCGAATGGAACCGGTTCTTTGGCGGAAAACGAGGCCGTTTTGCGAGAAGCCGTGGAAGCACAAACACACTTTTTGCGAGGATTGAGAGGAGGAGGAGGCGTGTTGTTTCTTCATCCTTTCCTCCTCGTCGTTTGAATCCTCTCTCTTCGTTCTTCTCGCGCGTTTATGCGAAAGCGTTTCTGTGACGCGTGAAGCGTGGAAAAGAAGTGAAGCATCTCCGTACCTTTGCGCGCACTTTTCTCACGCGCTTTCGCTTTACACGAAACAACACGAAACGAAGCGCGCGAGAGAAAGATATCGAGACGTTTCAGAGAGAGACCACGCGCAACAAACGAGAGCATCACGCATGCCTTCAAAAGCTCCTCTGGGAGATGGGGAGGAAGAAGAGGAAGAAGAATTTCGGGAAATCGCGTTCGGGTACACCGGAGGGGTGTTCTACCCGTTCGAGAGAGCACCGTTTCGAGAGGAGGAGGAGGAAGAAGAATCGATTTTCCCGAGAGCAAAGCGTCCGCTTTTATCGTCTGTATCGTCCTCTCGTGATGAGGGTGGTGGTTTTAAGCGCATCGAAACAGACGGTCGACCGATTGTTGCGTCGGTGGCGCGATGCCCGGAGAGTGAATTGGTGGACATCGAGCGAGCGAGAGCGAAAAGGATTATTCATACGCAAAACGTAAGCGTCGTGAAAGAGACGACGAACAGAGTTAATAAAGTAACGGCCGAGAGGGATCGAGAGGTGAATTTGTATCGGCACGCGATCTGCGGAGTTCCGTTTCAATGTTTGAATGCGATCGCATTGGTGGAAAAAGAGGAAGAGCAGCGACGAGCGCGAACGAGGAGAGACGAAGCGGCGAACTGTTTGAAGATTTTTAGAGACGGGACGGTGGTCACGCGGGACGCGAAAGGAAGGGCGGTGAGGTGTTACGAAGGGGTCAGAGAGGTAATAGAGAGGAGGAACGAATATCAGAGAACGTTCGATGTGCAAGGCATCGAAGAGGAGGAAGGGAGAGGGGAGATGAAAATGGTCGCGTCGAGAGACTTTTGCGGCGTGTCCGTGTCGAAAACAAATAAGAGCGGGACGTTTCGGTGCGAATTTTCTACACCGGTAATGAATGATAACGACGCGTTGCCAACGGACATGAGATTTACGAATCAGAGCGCGTGCGGGGAGTTTTCGGATTGTTGTTTGAGAGTCGCGACGGAAGTTGGGACGGTGCAAACGTACAGGCCTGGAGAGAGCGGATGGGTAAAATGGGATACGGTCTCGATGGGGGTCGAGAATGCCTCCAGCGCCGGTAGCGCGGTTGTGAGGCAATGGTACGGATGTTACGAAGCCCAACACCCGCGGACGATGCTGCATTGCAACCCGAATCGCATTCAAGTCATCGATGAACGACGACCGGAAGTTGTGAACACCCGCGCTATTGGAGAAACATCTACTACAAAAAGAAGTACGACTTCCTGGAGTCGGGACGAACGCATCCAATGCGCTTCAAACGTGCTCACAGGCACGTTTCTTTTCGCCATCGGAACTCGTACTTCGGTCAAGTTGTACGATATTCGAAAATACTCTCCCGTGGACCCGGTGTTCTCCTGGAAACACGGCATGTCTTCTTCGCCTTCTTCGGTTGAAGTCCGAAACGACTTCCGAAGAGCGTTTGATACGAATATCAACGTTGACGATTCTTATGTGACGATTCTCGCGGTGGCTAATGCAACAGGAGACGCGATGGCGTTTGAGACGAGAGGTGTGAATAACACTCAATCAAAATCGTTTACGATGTCTGCGTTGTCCGCTGGCGTTCGACTCGTCCCGCGACCCGCGGATGCGCCGTGGGGGGGATTTCAATTTTACCCAGGCGAAGCGAGAGAGAAGGCAGACCTCTTGCCGTTTTTTGCGTGGTCGGAAGAAGCGACTGGCACCGTGTACGTGCAAAACTTCGAAGACAAGGAAACCATCGTGAAAGATGCGCCATTCGTCACTCGCGACGCAAGCTCGACTTTACCATTATCGTTCGGCCATATGCGGAGGGAAATGCGCGAAAGTTTTGATGCGCACTCCTACGGGAAATGTAGGCGACGGGAGCCTTTTGATATTTCGAGACAACTGGACGACGACGTAGAATTGCTTCCGCATATCTACAACGGATCGTCAAAGTACGTCGCCGTTGACTTGGCATGGAAGCTAGAGGAAGAGAATAACGCGGAAACCGAAGACGAGGATGCGTTTGACGCGCGGGGTGCTCGAATGATTCGCAAAGCCGCCGAAGCGTTCAATTTGGCAAAAAAAATCAAAGTTGACGAAGACTTGAGGGAAGTACGAAAGCACGGTAGGATGCAAATGTTCGAGGACGACGGTTGGAACGAGGTGAGACGCGGAAAGGGGCGAGGTCACATGTTTCGACTCAACCCGGCAACTGGTAAACACGAGATGATTTTTGGTGGAAACATGTACGTTTGTCCTGTTTTGTGCGCCGACGGTAAACAGTGTAAGTTTTCGTGCGCTGCTATGAATCGAACCGAAACGATGAAAACACATCTATGGGAGAAGCATAAAATAGAATCGAGACCGTTTACTGAACTCATCAGAGCAGGTGAAGCGAAAAGTCATACGAAATACATGGTTACAGATTCGAAGCAAAAAACGATTAGTGCGCCAATGTCCTATAATTTCATCTCCCTCGTTGGCGAGGAAGGCGATTCTGCGGACTATCCGAAACACATCCAATCGAAGAAAGACGAACGAGATGAGTACTGGGAAGCGCTCGATCGACGCTCGAAGGAAATTGCAGAAGATGAGAGCTTTTTACGACAAGGTGTGCACGAAATCAAGTCCATTGAGATGGAACGATACCAGTCTATCGATTCCGCCGACGTCCTGAAACGCTTGCGAAATTTGCGCGAAAACGGTTGGGGAACGACTTTAGTCATCGATGACGAAGATGAAGACGAGGACGACGAGGAGAGGAAGCGACTTGAATTATTGATTGATGATTTAGAAAATCGTCGTCCGCGCGATGGTGCATCGCAGAAGACGAAGAAGCCGACTCTTCGCATGCCTCCTCTGTCTCCGGGAGAGGAGGATATCCCTCCGTCGACGAAGAAGAAGAAAAGCCATCCTACTCGTGCGCTACCAGTGATATCTCAACCACCCCTTCCAGTCACAGCGGCACCACCGTCAAAGAATGCGTTCGTGGAGGAGAAGAAAAAAGGGAAGAAACGCGACAAGAGTGCGAAGGAGGAGAAGAAGAAAAAGAAGAAGAAAGTCGCAGGCTTCTTGTAGAATTTAACAAATGTAACAACATCGCGATTAGATAGATAGATAGATAGATAGATAGATAGATAGATAGCATTACTTTCAATTTAGTAAGTGATGACTGCTAGTGTAGTTGATAGTTTTGATTAAATTCAGTTGTCTAAACAAATGTCTAAAAACGTGTTAAAAGAGCTCTTTTAACATCTCATGACGGCGTTACTTGCGTTTTTTATCTGCGAGATGCCATTTCGTAACTCTTCCCCTTTTGCCAACGTCGAACCGAGTCTCCCTTCGCCCCAGCCGTTGTTCCTGGCCTGCTCCAACGATTTTCTCACCGTTTTCTTTTTCCTCGGTCTCAACCTCGCGTCTTCTCTCAACCAAATCTCCACCTCCTTCAATAACGCGCCCGGTTTCCTCGATTTCAACGACGGAATCGATTCCATCTCTTTACAGAACTGCAACTTCCCGCCCGCGACGAACGCAACGTGACTGGCAAATTTTTCCAACCCGTCGAAGATGTGCGTGGCGTATAAAATCGTACACTGTCTCTCCTCGCACTCTTGCCTCAAAAACTTCATCAACTCGGCTCTCCCGAGAACATCTAAATCCACCGTAATCTCATCCAATAACAAAACTTTGAACTCGTGCATCAAACCCCACGCCAACTGCACGCGTCTCCGTTGCCCGTCGCTCACCTGGTGCATTCTCCACTCCACGTCCACATCCAACGCGTCGATTATTCGTTTCTTTCTCGCCGGGTCCACGCCTTTGATCCCATCTAACATCTTACTCGCCGGGAAATCTCCCGCCAACGGAATGTTATACCCGGCGAACGCGACGTCTCTCTGCCAGTTCCCGCCGATGTAACTCAAATCTCCCGAAGACGTTAAACTCGTATCATAAAATGCCTCTCGTCCTAGTATCAATACTTTTTCTCTCGGTACCATGTGTTTCCCGCCCATAATTTTCAACAAAGTCGTCTTCCCCGCGCCGTTCGCGCCGAGGAGTAAACAACACGACCCAGGTTTCAGGTGCAAATTCATCCCTTTGATGAGAGGTTCGGAGCCGGGAATCGGCGCGCCATCGATGCCTGGGTAGGAAAAGTCTAAATCGTTCACCGCGATGCCCCAGAGTTGGCCGTTTTCGTCGTGCGTTGCCGTCGTCGTCGTCGCTGTTTCGTCGTCGACGTCCATAGTTGCTGTCGTCGACGTCTTTTCCACGTCACCCCCACCACGCATTTTGGAAAACCAATCGCCCGCCGACGCGGTCTCCGCGATTTCCGCGTGCACGTTTTGGTCCCCGGCGAGGTTCTTAAATCCAGTCACGGATATTGGGACCGGCATAATGCTTTATTATTTTAAGTATATCGTTTGTCCCGCGCGTGTTATTTTAGAATACTTTTAGGGGAGAAAAAGAGTGGATATGAAGTGAAGCTCTCGCGACCACGAATTCTTACGAGCTCTAGAACAAAAAATTCACACGAACGATGAATGCTTTACAAATTTACAACCTACTTTTCCTCTTCTTCTTCGCCTTCTTCTTCTCGGCGGCAGCATTTCGCTTTCTCGCGAACGATTGAAGCTTCTCTCTGGTTTTACCGCCAAACGCGGCGTCGATTTCCTCGAGGACCGTACGCATGCGATGGCGATACGCTTCGGACTCGGGCGCGCGGAAGCGAGCTAAATCGGATTTGGCATTTTCGTACTTCGATTGGTTCCGTTTCTTTTCTTTCTTGGTGAAGGAGTTTTCGTAAATCGCGACGAGGTCTTCGCATAGGCTTATTTTAGCGCCGTGTTCGTGTAAGCGACGGTGAATGGACCAGTACTCGTTAAAGGCGACGTTCCAAGCGGCGAGGTGCGCCTCGGTGATTGGACGGATTTTGTTGCGACCGATGCGTCTGAAAAGTTTGAGGACGGCTTTGCCGTCCTTGGATTCGAAGGTTTGCCACTCGGTGTCCGAATCGTCGGTGAGACATTCGGAAGAAGAAGGCTTTCTTTTCTTCGACGATGCTCTCTCTTGAACACCACCGAGGACTTCGTCCGATTCAGAGTCCGAGGAGTCTATTTCCGAGGAGTCTTCCGAATCAGAGTCTGATGAGTCGGTATCCGAGTCCAATGAACCGCTCGAGCCGTCGTCTGATTCAGAAACATCATCGTCGTCGTCGTCGTCGCTGCTGCTACTACTTTTATCCTTCAGAGCTCTTTGCACGAGCTCTTCTGGTTGATACACGGGAGAAACAGCCTGCGGGCCTCCTTGATTCGATCGTTTCTTCCTCGCCGCTTCTTCTTTTTCGCGATTCCGAGATTCCAAAAATAACGGCGGCGTGAGCACGTCGTTCTTTTTCTTTGACCCTCCTCTCTCGTCTTCATCGTTGTCTACTTCTTCTGCTCTAGCTCGCTTTACATTCACCATAATCGGCGCGTTCGCGTTCACGTCTTCCTCTTGGACGATCCACAACGAGGCGCTCGCGTTTGCTCGCCTCCCTTCCTCGACGCGCTCGCGTTTCAATTCATACCTCCCTGGGGCTCGAAAATTCGCCACCTCTTTCAAAGCGCGTTCAAACGTGTCACGCAAAGGCGTTTCTAAAATCTGTTCCCTCAATTGTTTTTTGCGATTCAGCTTCGTCGCGCTTTCAAATCCTCTCACGATGGCTTCACGCAGCGCGTCCTTCGAGAGCTTCCGTTCGTGGAGCAACGAGAAAATGCACTCTCGACAGACGATTTCGCTATTCATGGCTGCCGACGTGAGTGGTTTCTGACTCACTTGTTCTTTTTCTACTGCTTTACTGGTGGTCGCTACGACTAAACTTTCGCTATTTTTCGATTCTGCTAAAAGAATAGTCGCGCGTACCAACGATATCCGTCTCTTTGCCATTTTTTCGAGCTCTTCTGTTCCTATTCTACCACCATTTACAGCCGTTGTCTTATTATTATGCAAAGCTAACGCTTCGTTAGTATTAGCGTTTCTATCGTTATTATGATGAGTTTGTGCGCTCCCAGCCTTGGCCGCCATCAACGCCTCGCTCACCACTTTCGTCGTCGTCGTCACCACCGCCGTCGCGTCTTCCTCCGGTCTCCTCTCGTAATTCCTGAGCAACTTCGTGTTGAATTTTTCATTCTTCTTCTGCACGAGCATATCCGTTCTCGTCTTACACTTCGCGCCGGCTTGATTTTTCGCGGTTTCGTCTCTCGTCGGGTGGAACTTTCTCGCCAGTTTCGCGACAACCGAAGCGCTCGCGTCGACGCCACCACTCATCCTCTCCTCAACCTCGCACAAATCTCCCGGAACGAGTTCATTCTCTCTCGATTCAAATCTCGCTATTTCTTCTTCTTCTTCCTCTTCTTCGTCGCCTTCGCCTTCTTCCTTTTTCTTCGTCGTCACTTTCACCACGGAAACAACCATCATCTTCTCTCGTCTTAAATTCTTTTCCTCATCATCCTCGGGCAAATGCCGAGACGACGAAACCGGTGCAGGTAGCACCCGAAACTGAATCGTCACCCCGTCTTTTCTCTGTTCGCGCGCGATTCTCGCCAGCGTTTCTCTCGGCATTCGCACCGTCGACGCCCACGGGAACATTTTCAATTCGTTTCTCTCTCTCTCTCTCTCTCTTCGATCTCTTCGCCGCCAAACTTTTACACGCTGCTCCTAAAAGTCGTCGTCCAAACTCTCTTTTATTTCGTGAACGACAGAGAGGAAAAGAGAGCGCGCTTTATTCTCGCGCGTTGTTAAGACGCGCTTCTTTCGCTCGAGAGTAAAACGTGCGCTCTCGGAAAGTGTTCACTCTCGATGATGAAATGATGTTTCAAACGAAACGCCTCCTCCTGTCGTGGTGTGAAAGAATGCAGCGAATCGATCTGTTTCGTCTGTCCTTCTAAAGTTTGGTCTGTCTGTTGGTCAAATCAAAAAAAAGAAAAAAATTCGTTCGTTCTTTTTTCGCAAAAACGGCAAAAATATTTTTAGAACAACCAACGCGAGAAGCACACGAGACTGTTATTATATATATATATATATCACAGTATCACTTTTCATCGCGCGCAGAGAGAATTACGCGCTGTATTTATTACATCTGCCGCTCTGCTGCGACTCACTTTCTTCTCGAGTAGTAGAGGTGTTTGAAAGAGCAGTCGTTCGATGACGACGACGACGACGTGTGTTGTTCGGGAAGGAGAGAGAGAGAGAGACCTTGACTTTTTCGTCGGTGAAGAAGGTGGTCGTTCGAAAGAAGAAGAAGAAGAAGAAGAAACGACGACGACGACGACGACTTCACCACCACAAACACAAACACAAACCCCGACTCCGCCGCTTTGTAAGTTTCGCGAGGCGGTCGTGAAAGTGCTCTCGACGATAACCGCGGAACCGAGACCGTTGCGATCGAAATTCGGCACCACGGCGGTCTGTATCAGTAAAGACTCGAAACGAAGGAAAGTCTTCAAAGCGGTGTTTTCGAGGACGTTCGAATACCTGTTGTTTTCAATCGTGTTCGCACACTTTGCGGTGCTGGCGGTGCTGTTGGCGAAGAACGACGGAGAGAACGACGATGGCAACTACGCGAGCGGTGGATTTCAAACGCTGATTCGTAAACCGCTGTGGGCGGTTGATTTCGCTATTTTAATTTTTTACACGTGCGAGATGGCGTTGAAGATGTACGCGTTGGGCGTTTTCGGGTCGAGGCACGCGTATTTGACGTCGAACGCGTATAACAGGTTGGATTGTTTTATCGTCACGGTTTCCTGGATGTCTGTGATGAGCGAATGTTACGATTTCACCCCGGACGTGTTCCCTGCGTTGCCGCGGTTACGGTTGGGTCATTTGCGCGTGTTTCGAGCGACATTGGCGTTGCGTTCGTTTTCGTTCGCGTCTTCGGTGATTGTCATCATGGAAGCGCTGTCGGCGTCGATTCCTTTGCTGAGAGACGTCATTGGAGTGTCGTGCGTTTGTTTTGTATTTTACGCGCTGATGGGCGTATCCACGTTTGGTGGGAGCTTTCGGAGACGGTGTGTGATCGCGGATTCGAAGGAAGCGGCGAGGGTTGGAACGTATAACGACACGACGCCGTTTTTCTGCGGGGACGTGGAGAATACAATCGATGGGAAAGGATTTGTTTGTCCCGGCGCGTATTTTCTCGACACGACGTATCGAGGTGAATCTGTAGAGGACGCTCTGGCATTTGAACAGTTATACGCGAGTCCCGTATTGAATGAAACTTTGGTATCGAACGCGCTGGGCTTGTCCTACTCGTCTACTTTTATCGAACACGAGTTGACGTTCAAAAATATGTTCTGTTCTGACAAAGTAGGTAACCCACGTTTTGGCAAACAATCGTTCGATGACTTCTTTGCTGCGTTGACGTCCATGTTCACGTGCATAACTCTCGAGGAGTGGCCAGAAACCATGTACGTGACGGTGAACAGTGAATTCCGAGCGTCCGCGGCGTATTACATCACGCTTATCATCGTCGGTACCTACTTCATCGTCTCCGTGTTTGTCGCCGCGGTGAGTGGTGTTTTTTTACGCTTAAGGCGCGAACACGTTGCAGTATTGAAACACAGGAATGCTCGAGAAAGAACTTCATCATCGACAAACGAAGAAGAGGAAGAGGAGTTTGTGAAAGGGTTCGCGCGGTTTACGCGTCTGAAAAACGCCTTACGCTTCTTCAAGCACCATCACGAAGGAGGAGAGAAAAAAGATACGTTCGTTGATATTGCCGCGATTGCACTCGAACGTAACAAGTCAGAAAGAGGCCGGTTGAGCGCGTATACCAACAGCGACGATGATGATGAATGCGCTTTATCGTCGCCTAACGACATCGAGGAAGGGAGGAAACTACCGATGCGCAAGATCAAATCTGGAGTTGCGCGAAACAAACGCGACCGAGTGAATGAGATCGTTTCAAACCCAGAGTTTGATTTGGTCTCCCGCATTTTAATTGTTCTGAATACATGTTCGATGTGCGCGTATAAAAGCTATCAACCCGACACGACGAAACGTTTTCTAGACGGTTTGGACTATTATTTCCTGGCGGTGTTTTATTGCGAATGCGGTTTGCGCTTGTTCGCGGCGAGAGGTATTTTAGGACGGATTTTTAGTTTGAAACAGTCTTTGAAGCCGGGTGAACTGAGTTTGATTTGGGATTTTTTAGTGCTTTCCGCGACGGCGGCGGGAGCAGATCACAAAGGCCCGAATCTAGTGGCCTTGCGCGTCGTGCGATTATTTGACCATCCTTCCGCCGGCATCGAAAAGAATAGTGGGAAGAGCACAAAAGTTTCATCGACGACGAAAGGAGAAGAACACAGCAGTACTACAACAAGAAGCAGCAGTGGTGGTGGGAACGATACACTCGCTCGCGTCTTTAGAAGTTTCGGCACGATGTTGAGTTTGCTCTGTTTCTACGGCGTCGTTCTTGCGGCGTACGCGTTATTAGGTATGCAGCTCTTCCCAAAATACGCCACGGATGCGTTGAAAAAACGCGACGACGACGCGAATATCGACAATTTGACCGTCCCATATCCTCGCGAAAATTTCGAAACCTATCCAAACGCATTATTAGCGATATTTACAGTCTCCACTGGTGAAGGCTGGGTTGCAATGTTGTATCACTTCCGCCGCGTCACTTGGCTCGCGACGCCGTATTTCGTCTCCTTTTTCGTTCTCGTCAATTACGTCGTCTTGAATCTCATCATCGCAGTGATCCTCGAGAACTTGGAATTGAGGGATTTTGAAAAGAACAACATGCAAAGACGCGAGATCGTGAAGCGAGAGGTTGAAAGACGCATGCGTTCGGGCGCGTTTGTCGACCGATTAGAGAAAATTAGGGTATGGTTTGTCTTGAAGAAACGCGTGCGGTTCTGGAATATTGACGAGGAACATGAAATCTCGCCGTGGTTAGCGAGTCGAGCGCGAAGAGCTCTACGCATATCGGTCGCGATAGAAAGTGTGATATCTGAGCGTAACTCGAAAAAAATATTCGCAGGTAAGAGATCGCGTGCACAGAAACTGACCACCGGATCCGCTACTTTGCTGCGACAACAACAACAACACGAGCGTTTCAAACAAATTCAGCCGATCAAGAGGATGAACGCAATAAGACGACGTTCTGTTTTCGATACTCGCGTGAATACACCAAACGAAGAACCAAAAGACACTGAGAGATTAAGATTGCAGAGCTCATCGTTTTCGCTTTTAGAACAGGGAAAGAAGGCAGCGATGAAAGAGAATATGAACACCTACTTGTACGAGGAAGATGAAGAGTACTTTGATATTTTCCACGAAGAAGAACATTTTCACGCGTTGCCAGCGTATTTTACGAATAAATCTCTTGGTGCAATCCCCCTAGAGAATAAACTTCGACAGATGTTACAGCGATGGTTGTCGAAAAAATGGTACGAGAGAATCTCATATTTATTCGTGGTCGTATCAATAGCCGCCGTTCTCGGCGCCGACCCGGTGACGGAGGTAAATCCACACCAGTTTTTTTTGGACGCGGCCAACGCTCTGGTTGCTGGGTACTTCTTGCTCGATTTCTTGATTAAGATTGTTTCCGATGGATTGATTTTTACACCAACCGCGTATTTCTCGTCCATGTGGAATATTCTCGATACTTTGGTCTTGTGCGTGGACGTCGTCATCGTCGCTGGGCCAATCGTGTTTTCATCCATATGGAACTGGTATTTTCAGAGAGCTATTAACGTGTTGGTCTCGTTGCGCATGTTTCGCGTACTATCGCGCAACACAAAAATGCAACGACTCGTAGTATCGGTGACACAGACGTTACCTTCGATTGGGTCCGTCATCAAACTCACGTTTGCCATTTTCCTGGCATTCGCCATCGTCGGCGTGCGCATATTTGGGGGTAAGTTTGGCTTCTGCGAACAAATACTCGACGTGACGCAGAGTGTGTCGTCCTCTACATACGTAACAAAAAGACTCGATATCGACCAGTACTCGTGCGATTTACGCGAGGATACGTACTGGAATTCTCCGAAATATGACTTTGATTGGATCGGTTCTGCGTTATTGACGTTGTTTGAAACCGCCTCGCTGGACGGATGGATCGATATTATGCATCACGCGATGGATATCGGCGGTAATAAAAATGCAAACTGGCCGGCGTGTTTATTCTTCATCACGTTTATCTTATGTGGCTCGTTCATGATGATTCGTACGATCATCGGTGTTTTCATCGACAGGTTTGGTATTTCCAGCGGTTTGAAGTTACTCACAGAACGGCAAAAGTTATGGAGAGATATGCATGGCGTCGCCATGTCTATAAAGCCTATGCGAGTAGAAATGAAGCCAGTCGTAGGATCTGTGCGAAGGAAGTGTTACGACGCTATACACTCCAAGATGTTTAAAAAAGTCATCTTGTTCTTGCTATCGCTCAACATCGTACTGTTAGCCACGGTCCACTTCGACGCCGACGCCTCGTGGGAGTACGCATGGAACATCGGCGACGTTGCTTTTGTGTCCATCTACCTTCTCGAATCCCTCGCGCGTCTATTCGTTGCTCTTCCGCATCCACTTTACTTCTTCAAAGATCCTTGGAACTGCTTCGAACTCTTCCTCTCCTGCGGATCTGCGGCCACGCTCTTCCCCACCAACCCTTCCGGCGTCCGCGCGCAAATAGGACGACCGTTTCGGTTCCTCCGAACGTTTCGAATCCTGCGCCACGCGACAGACTTACGCCGCGTATCGCGAACGATGATTCTCGCTGTTCCATCCATCCTCTCCGTTATTGGCGTCATGCTCATCTGGATGTTCCTCTACGCCGCCGTCGGCACGCAAGTCTTTTTCAACGTCAAATACGGCGAAAGCTTGAACAAAGACGCCAATTTCTCGAGTTTCGTCAACTCTTTCCTCCTTCTCTTCCAAGTTCTAACTGGTGAGGGTTGGCGCCAATTCATGTACGACTTACAAATTGACGAGCCGCATTGCTCAAAAAATCACGCCGGCGATAACATCGACAACTGCGGGTTTGGTAACGGCGCCACCTTCTATTTCGTCACCTACGTCATCGCCATGGGCTACATCTTCACCAACCTCTTCGTCGCCGCTATCCTCGATCACGTCACGTTTGGCGTTCTCCGAGAATCCTCTCTCGTCTCCACCAAAAATCTCGAAGACTTCCAAACCATCTGGTCCACCTTTGACCCGAACGCCACCGGATTCATCGGTCTCCACCAAATCTGGCCTTTCCTCAAACGCCTCCCGGAACCGCTCTCGAAAATAACCGCCGAAGGCGAAGGTAACGACTTAGAAAAGGAGAAAGAAAAGAAATTCAAAACCGACGCCTTGCGCCTTCGATACCTCTCCACCATCTCCAAATGGCGCCGCCGAATCTTCGCCGAACTCCATTACGTCCGCCACCCGAACAAAGGCGTCCCTTTCAGCGAGTGTCTCGACGCGCTCCTCCACGCCAAGCTCGGCAACTCGGCGCTCACTTTGGACACTCGATTACGACGAGAGAAGGAGTTGGAACACATAGACAAACTCGGGGCGTGCGTGTATATTCAGAGAGTGTTCAGAGGGCATCGGGTAAGGCGAAAGAAAGAAAGGAGCTAATATGTAATGTAGACGTTTGTATTTTTAAGAAAGATGCCCCTTCTTGAAAATCCCGCCAAAATTAATTAAGTCGAAAGATATTTGTCATAAATTTCAACCACTCTGAGACTACGTTGAAACAAGGAACCAGTTTAGTACACAAAGCGAGCGAGAGAGAAAGAGCGCGTCTCGTCACGACAGAAAGTGGGAGAGGAAGCTTTTCGACGTCGCGCGCCTGGTTCGTTAGCATCACCACCGCATATTTTATTCTTTCTCCGAGAGAAAAGCGAGAGAAATTTCCATCACCAATCGGATCCACACATCTTCCCAAGAGACGATGATGATGGACCACCACCACCGCGGAAACGCCAACACGAGTCACCAAACGTTGGCAAATACTTTAGAAGAGCTCGGGTTTCGAGGTCAGCTTCCCAGCCAGTGGGTCCCGATGGTTGCCGAGGTGAGAAACAACACACACAGAGCGCGAGCGAACGAGCGCAGTTTATTTAAACGACGCTTGCGTTTGATTTTTGTTTGATTTTTGTCGAAGCGACGCACTCGATTTTTACTCATATTTTCTCTCTCTTGAAAATATCTTTACTCACCGCGGTGTTGTTTTGACGCCGTTCTTCTTCTTAAAAAACAGCTTGCGGAAGCGTTGATTGCCGAACGCGACGCGACGAAGCTTTTATCCGCGGAACTGTTGGACGCGAGGGAGAAAGCGAGCGAAAGCGCAAAGTCGAGAGAAGCGGTGGAGCTTTTGAAAGCGCACGCGAGAGACGGGAAGACGAAAGACGAGTTGGTAGAGACATTGTTCGAGAGAATAGACGAGTTGACGGATAGGTTAGAGGAGACGGAACGGGGTGATCGGACGAGAACAGCTGCTTCGACGACGAACAGAGCGGAGGAAACGCGGGAAGAGTTGAACGCAGTCCGGGAGGAGATGGAGCAGCAAAAACGGTTAGCGAATCGCTACGCAGCAGAGAGAGATCATCTTATGCGAGCAAATGAACAGTTGACGATGACGCTAGAGTCGAGAGAAGCATTTGATGCGCACGGAGATGTAGAAGGGTACGAGATTGCGCTGAAAACGTCCAGGGAAGAGAATAAATCTTTACGAGAAGACGTCGACCGCTTGAAGGCGACGATCGACGGGTTGGACGCGCAGCGCTTGGATTTAGGTGAAAAATTTAAACGATCGCACGAAACGTTGAAAGAGGCGGAGACGAGAGCGAAAAAAGCGGAAGAGGAGTTGCAAATGATCGCAGAGGCACAACAAAACGGACAAACTACGCCGAGAACGTCTTTCCTTTCTTCTGAACTTTTACGAAAGAATGGGAAGAACACGGATGCGGATCATCTCGCCAAGGCGCTCGAAATCGAACGCGATCGCTTACAACAAGAGTGCGACGCGTTAACGGAAACCTTGGCAGAATCCGAGGCGCGACTTCAAGCCGTTGTAAACGAATGCCAAATGGCGAAATCGTCCGAAGCGAAAGCCGTCCGCGAAAGGAGTGCGGTTGAAAAGCTGCGTCAACAAGAAATCGATAAGGCACATCAATTAGATCGTTCGCTCGCGGATGCTTTAGAGGATGCGAAGAGTGCGAGAGAGGAAACCAAACAACATAGAGAAGAGTTGCGCTTTGTCGCGGAGGATTTAGTCGCAATGACGAGAGAACAACAAAGCGTAAACGACGATTACCTTCGAGCGTGCGCGGAACGTGATCGCGCGTGGAAAGATTTGCGGCACGCCGAAAGAGCTTTAGAAAACGTAGAGGTAAATTCAGTGTCAACTGCAAAAGAACTCGAAGATGTTGCCAGGGCGTATAGAGAACTTGAAGGAGAACATAAATTAGCCGTGAGAGAGTTATCGGCGACGTCCAGCGATAACCAAAAGTTAGAGAAGGCGTTGCAACAAACTGAAGATGGTTTGAGAGCAGCGAAAGAGCGATCGAGAGTTTTAGATTCCGAAAACAGAGCTTTGAGCTCGGAAGCGAGAAATTTGGAACGCAGAGTTTCGCAGCTCACGAAAGAACTCGAGGAGATGTCATCTTCTACCGCTTCGACGCAAACGCGAAAAGGAGGGAAAAGTGGAGAAGATTTCGCACCGAATGGGTTAGGATCTCTTTCAGAGCAACTTGAAGAAGTTACAAAGACGTGCGAAGACTTGAAGCGTCAAAACGAAAGATACCGCAAGCAGCACGCGGAAGTTGAATCCGAATTCCGCACGTTGCGCAACAAGTTGGAGGAGTCCTCGCAAGAACGGGATCGGTTGAAATTAAGGACAAAGTTAGAATCAAATCGCGCGGAGGAACTCGAAGGTTTGTTAGCATCCACGCGCGCGAGAGAGTACGACTTTTCTATGACAAATGAAGATGACTCTAAACGCTTAAAGCTTTTAAAAGAGCGAGTCGATGCGCTTAGTGAAGATAACGAACGATTGACGAGTCGTTTGGAGGCGGCTAACGCGACGAACGCGCAGCTCTCGAACGAGCTGGAAAATATCAAACCAAACAGTAGTGTGAACCCGAAGAACACAAAAGATTCAGAGTCACAAACGCTCAACGCGGCGAGAAATTTGGCAAAATCGCTCGCACACTCAGAATCAGTCGTCGTCGAGCAGCAACGCCGTATGCGAGAAATCATGGAGGAGACGAAAGATTTGCGAGAACGCGTGGAAGAAGCGGAGAATCGGGCAGCTTCGGCAGCCTCGTTCGCCAAACAAGCCGAAAACAAGTCCAAACGATCCGCGGCGAGAGAATCAGAGTTGCGCGTGCAGTTACAAGGCGCATTTGAAGACTTGCGTCTCGCGAGAGAAGCATCCAAAAGATTTGCGGATGAAAACAGTGGTTTCGCGGCCAACGGCGAGGAATTTGAAACGCTCAAGCGATCTCTGGAAGAGGCACTCGAGGAGAAAGAAAAGTTGGAGAAAGCGTTGTCTGCTCACGTGAGAAGGTCAAACGACCTCGGCGTGATGCATGATGCGAACTCGAAACAAATGAGCGACTTGAGAACGCACGTCGATCGATTGGATGCGCTCCTGAGAGAACGAGACCGAGAGTTACTCGAGGCGCGAGCGAGACAGAGCGAACTACTCGAGGAATTCAACCAATCCAAACTGTTTAGTAACAAATCATCCTCTCCATTTCAGGATTTTGGCAGTTCGGATGATCTCGTGAATCAAGGCATCGATGATGATACAAAACGTGCGGCGTTCGAAGCGCTCGCGCGTTCGGTCAGAGAACCGGTGGACCAGTCGCCATTAGGTGTCCGAGACTTTGTCCAAGCTAAATTAAACATGGACAATGATGATAATAACATCGCAACCAATACCAATAAGAACGACGAAGACTTAGAACATCTCGAAGAACTTCGATTAGAGAATGAACTGTTGCGTCAAGAAAACGATAAGCTTTCTCGAGAGCTCGATGGCACCGAAGAAGCCACGGAAGAGATGCACGCGCAGCTCCAAAAAATAAGCGACGATTACAACGCGTTAGCAAAGACTTTAAACGAAACTTTGAACGTAGTCCCTTAGTAAACGAAGATAATGTATAGCATGTAGTTCTTTAAATATAAAGCATTGTAACAATACGCGTACTATGATAACGAAAGCTTTTCCTATCGCATAGCTGAAATGAGCGTTCGTGAAGGGGTTCTTAAGATGTGAACTAATCCAACTTGCTGCACAACTACTTGCATGCGCTTCAACGTCGTCTCTTGGAATTTTAGCGCCTCTTCGCGCGCTCTGCGCTCTTCCATCTCTGTCCGAATACGCTCGCGGTCTTCACAGGTGATTTTGATACCATCGAGAAACTCTAACGTTTCCAGCGCAAATACGGCTTCGTCGAAATACGACGACGCAAACTTACAGCCCCGTAAACTCAATTTTTTTAATCCATTCACCCCTGCGAGCTGCTTAAGCGCCAACGCCTTATCCTTCACTCGGTTACCATCTAATCGCAAAGAGTTAACGTGCGGCAACGCGTTCAAATGTGCAAACGAACGCACGCCACATCGTTTCATCGAGAGTGATTCGAGCGCGCCAAAACCGAGGAACGTGTTTTCGTTAAACTGTCGCAACGGGTTCTCGTCGGCTCGTATTTTTCGAAGGTTGCGCAGATTTTTCAATCCATCCAGATTCTGTAAGCGATTGTTTGAGACATCAACAAAAGATAGAAGTTGGAGCTTTTGGAGCTGTAATCGTACGAGTCGGCGCGAGTCTATGCGATTATACCGCACGTCCAGCTCTTTCAGCTGAGGGAAGAACTGTTCGTAGAAACACCTACTGCTTTCTTCGTTTCTTTCATCGACAGGGGAGTCGTCGCCTGTGTTTCCATTTACAAACGGTTCTCGAACGAGCGCAAATCGAAGCGCATTTTTAGGCATCGAGAGTCTTCGCAGATGTTTTAAACTGCCAAGCGCCGATACATCTGAGAGCTGGTTTTTCTCAAAATTTAATATTTTTGCCGACGCCATGGCGACGCCAGAGACGGATTCCTCGTCCAATCTTCGCACGCGCATTTCTGATAAATTCAAGGTGAAGTTATCATCATCATCATCATTATTATTCATATTCTCTGCTAATTTTTGCTCGATCATTTCCGTCGTTAGGCGACCTTGAAACAGAAATCGTCCTTTGCGTCTCCAAATCTCTCGAACCTCCTCGCCGTCGAGCAACACGAGGGAAGGCGCAAAATACGCCGCACACTCGCGATAGTTTTCAAGGTTTGTGACTGCGTTTCCACGCAAATCTATGTATTTTAAAATGAATACACGAAGTACATCATCAGAGCACGTCGATTTGTTGTTTATTTGCGTTTTCGAAGACGTCTCATCTGTGTTCCTCTCGAGGAGATTTTGTACTTCGAGCAGCGTTCGTATTTGATTTCGAGCCAAGCGAAGATGGCGTAAATTTGGGCACTTGTCGTGGACACAAAGCATGGCATCGCGATCTATATTTGTTATTTCATTGTCGGATAAGTCCAAATATATCAACCGATTGAGTCCAATAAACCAAGCGGAGTCGAGCTTACTTATCCTATTCGAACTAGCATCCAAACTGTGTAGATTAGTGCACGACTGTAAACCTTCGAGAGAGGCGAGAGAACAGTTTTGTATTTTCAAAGACACGAGCGTTTTCGAATGAACGCGGGATGGAAGGTCGAGAAAAGTAACGTCACGAAACGTCATTCCCTCCAACATCGAGATAAGTGCCATGTCTTCTTCAATCACGACGCGAATCTCTGCGTTCTTCTTCTCCGTTTCGTCGTGCGCAAACTCTTCCGCCTCCGAATGGATAATTATTGCGCGTTCGTCCAAGAAAAGAGGCGTTATGGCAGCTTCTCGAAATAGATCGCTTACCCTTTCGTCACTCGGTGCATAATATAGCGCGCGGCGATTATCGTGTTGCTCGAGTAATCTTTCACGAAGTGAAGGCGTCAGCTCGTACCCGTCCAGGAACCGTAAGCTCTCTCCAAATGCCACCACGCACTTCGAGGCGTATCTCGAATACGCCGCATCGCTTGATTCCAACGTGTTCGTATCACAGATCCCACACGCGATGGGAGACGCGCCAGATATGTCGTCTCGAAAACGAATATCAACGATATTCTTAGCGTATTTAGCGATGACATGGACGACAGCGTCGTTACTCATTGGGTTTGCAGCCAAGTTGAGCACGGCGACGCTTCGTAACCACTCCATTTCTACGTCAGTCGCGTTCCCACTCTTTTCCAAAAACAACGCTTCTCCAGTGATCAAGTTTTCGCTCAAATCGACGCACTCCAACGACTTCATGTGCGTGAAACTCTTACCAATCTCCCGTATTTTGTTTTCGTTCAGCATTAAACGCTTCAAGTTCTGAAACGGCGGCTTTTTCCTCGCCTCTTTTTTCCCGCCGTCTTCTTCTTCTTCGTCGTCAGAACGACAACACATGAACGTACTCTCCACCTCTTCAATCTCATTCCCATACAAAACCAAAACTTCCAAACTCTCAAATTCAAACCCTTTCAACCCGTCCAACGTTTCTAATCCGCACTCGCACACCCACAACTCTCTCAGCGTCTTCTCGCATCTCTCGAAACACCCGCTCGGTATTCGTTTCACGTTCGGGCAGTTGATGATCTTTACGCACACCAACGGCGGATAATTCGTTCCCGAGAACGCGCGAATCGCGGATAAATCTCTTAAACTTATCGTCATGAACGCGTCGATGATCATCGCAGTCTTTTCATCTCCATCTCCTCCCGTCGTCGTCGTCACCACCACCTTATTCTCCTCCAAAACCTTCCAGTCTTCCCCTTTTTCCTCGTCAAAAAAGTTTGATGATACCGACGCTCGATCCGCGTGCGCGCGTTCCAATCGCCGCAACGCTTCGCGCATTATATTCTCACGTGTACAACTTCCCTCTCTCTTCTCTTTCTCTCGCCTTCATTAACATACTAAAGCGGGAAAGAGGGTGGTGGTGGTCAAACGCTCTTTTTTAAGAGAGACAGAAACGAAAAGACGTTTTTTTCCTTTCGCGTATTTTTAGCTTTTTTAAAAACCCTAAACTGAAGTGCTTTTGACACGACCCTCAAAATAACAAACTTTTTGTTTGTTGGGAAAACGGCATATTATATATCGTCGTCACCTCGTCGTCATCATGCTTCAATCATCCGCGCGAAAAGTACGCGCGATGAGCGGTCTCGGAGCGTCCTGCAGTAGGAGCGTTACTTTTGCCACGGGGCGTTCTCTCTCTTCTTCTTCTTTTCAACACATTAAAGACAAAGAGGACTTTTGGGAGAAGAATGTTTGGAATGTTCCTCTTATTAGGGGAAATTGCGCGGACTCCTGTTGTGACGACGAGAGGAAGAAGAGGAAGAAGATTGGAGATCTGAGAAGGACGATGACGACAACAAAAATCGCGATGAGAGGGTTCGCGTCCTCGTCGTCGAAATCTTATTCCAAGGACGACGAGACTTCAAATGTCCCCGAGACGGCGACGATTTTGTCAACCAATGTCACAAAATCAAACGTGGAAACCAAATCCAAGCGAAGAGCGTTTCGGAAAAAAGGCGTCTCGGACAAGACGTTTGATTTAAACGACCAAGAGTTGTTCGAAGACGCACCTCCTACGGAGTTAAAACCGAACGTGCAAGTAGCGCAGTACGAATCGAGAAACGACGAGCGGTCGTTGAAAGCGGTATCGACGGCGATTAGCGCGAATACGGCTATTTTGTTTTGTAAGTTGGGCGGGTACGCGGTTTCCGGGTCGCCGTCGATGTTGGCAGAGAGCGTGCACTCGGTGGCGGATATCGCGAATCAGGCGTTGTTGAGGTATGGGATTGTATCGTCGAAGAGGAAACCGGACGCGACGCATAATTACGGATATCACCGGGAACGGTTCGTGTGGTCGTTGATTTCCGCGACTGGGGTGTTTTTCTTGGGATCCGGGTTGTCCATATCGCACGGCGTGAACGCGCTGACCGCAACCGGAGGGCCGCAAGCGGCGGAGAAACCCGAAATTTCTTTGGCTATTTTAGGTGCGAGTCTAGCGTTGGAAGCGTATTCCGCATACGTCGCGTACGACGCGTTGAAGCTAAACGCCATGGACAGAGGGATGACCGTCACGCAGTTTATCAAATCCGGGAGGGATCCGACGTCGGTGTCCGTTTTAGCCGAAGATGCCGCGGCGGTTGCCGGATGCGCCGTCGCCGGCGCCGCGATTCTTGCGGCTAATATTACCGGCATTCACGCGTTCGATGCCGCTGGTTCCATCTGTATTGGCGGTTTACTCGGCGTCACCGCGATGTACTTGATCAACTCCAACAGACTCATGCTTCTGGGTAAATCCTTGGGCCAAGACAAAATGTCTCTCCTGAACGAAAAGATGCGCAAAGACCCCGTCGTTTCCGAAGTCTACCTCGCCAAATCCGAAGAACTCGGCCCGGGTACCTTTCGCTACGCCGCCGAACTCGAGTTCGACGGTACCGCCATCGTCAACCGCTTCTTGGATAAAGACAATAACCGCGAGGCTTTCCGCGAGGAGTTCAAACGAGGCGTCTTGGAAAACGACTCCAAAGTCATCGACGACGCTTTAGTCGGGTACGGGAGAAGAGTCATAATATCCGTAGGCGACGAAGTCGATCGCATAGAGAGAGAAATAGTCGAACTCGAGCCGACGATTAAATACGTCGATTTAGAAACGAACTAGTTTTGCGTCTTGTAGAATATGTATGTACTATGTATTTGCGTACCCAGCAGCAAGAGAGAAAAAAATGAATTCTTTATTTTCTTGTCGCATGTCCACATGCGCTTTTTTTAATCGCAAAAACAATAGCACATGCGCGCGCTTTAAACTCAGCACGCGCAGATAACACCATAACTACTCATGCGTGCGAGTGATTTCTCGTCATCTTTGGAGAGCGAAACCGACTCATCGTTGGTGTTCGATGCAGACGCTGCGGTGCTTCGCGAGTTGGTAAACGCTTATTTTTTTTTCCCAAGAAAATGTTTGACCACCATAAAAACACAACAGGAAGACCTCGAGCGCGATGTTTGCGACGACGGAGAAGGCGCGCTCTTTTCATCTTTTGCGTACTCGGAGGACGAGAGCGAAGAAGACTTGAGAACGACGGTCGACGAAGAATTGCGCCTGTTTCGTGAGAAATGGTCGACGGTGTTTGCAGCCGAAGAAAAGGAAGAAGACAAAGAAGAAGAAGAAGAAATGTTGGAGCGAGATCATCATCTGGTATGCGACGAGAGGACGAAGAGATCTTTCATAAAAAGAACGGATGAAGAAGACGGTGTGAAAAACGAAGAGTGCGGGACAGTTGATGCAACGGCGGCAGACGAGGGAACGACGGGTAAATGTGACGACCAACAAAGCCTCGCGAGCGACGAGCTTTCCGCGCTCGGCGCGATTGTGCGTAAAGAGCGCGAGGAGAGAGTGAAGCGAGAAGTGATGAGCGCGTTGAGAAAGAACGAGCGAGAGTTGGAATATGTACGAGCAAAAGCGAGAAATGACGCGCAAAGGGTGATTGCAAAGCATGCACGAATATGGTTTTATCGGCGAACGGACGCGTCGTTGACGATGCAACGACACGCGAGGGGTTTCTTGGCGAGAGTGCGACTCAAGCACAAAACGACGATGGTCGTCCGAATACAACGTCGATGGAAGTTCGTACTCTTCGTGCGGTTGCGAACGGACGCGTGCGTGATCGTTCAAACTGCATTTCGTGCGCACATAAGCAGGAAAAAACTCGAGAAGGAGAAAATGGAAAACGCGGCGGCGACTCGCATCCAAACGCACGTCAAACGACTCATCGCGATGCGCCGTTACGCCATTCTCGAGCGAAAGATTCGCACAGTCCAAGCGTGCGCCGCGCGATGGATACGCAAGCGCAAAAGAGCGAGTCAAATAATCCAAAAATCCTTCCGCTCGTACGTCGAGACAAAACGACTCGGAAAATACGCGACTCGCGTTCAAGCGGCGTTTCGAGGCTATCGCGTGCGACGCCGTTTCGCCGCCATCCTCGATTCGAGCGCGTACGGAGCAGACGACGATGTACTCCCGACGCTTTCCGAGTACGACTCTGACACAGAGAACAACGCTTTCGTCGACAAAAACGACGACAAAGAAAACGAGATAGAAATGATATCCGACGACGCCTTCTACTTCGCCCGCCTCTCCGCTCCACTTCCGCGAAATGCCGATAACGCTCGCCACGACGAACTCCACGCCGATATCCTCGCTCTGCGAACGAAACGCATTCGCGACCAAAACATGCAAACAAAAATGAACGAAGCAAATTTGCGCTCATTATACGAGACCAGGTTCAAAAAGAACGCGCAAAATCGGAAAGAGTTTCGAAGGGTTCGAGCGCTCAGAATGACGTGACGTGACATTGACGTGACATTATGAAGTGACATTTTTTGATGAGTTCGTTGCAAAATTCTTCATTTTTTGTGTTTCGTCTGCACAAAACTTTTGGAAACGATGGTACAAATTGGTTCCTTTTTGTCGATGTCATCAACTCTTCTCTCTTTGCGTTGTTTTTGCATTTCGAAGAAGGAGCAGCAACGAGAGCGCGCAGAAGTAGTCTCGCCGTCCTCCTGTGCGTCGAAAAGCCGAACGACGCGACGAAAACGGGACGAGAACGCGGCGACTGCTCTCGCAACCAATTCCGTTACCGTCGTCGCTTTCCCCAAAGATGGAATTAATGTTGACGACGCGACGACGATTCAGACGACGACGCGATATCGAAAACAACGTCACGAGCATCATCATCGAAGACGGGAGTTCTTTTTCTCTTCTTTTGCGCTCGTATTGGCGACATCATTTATGTCGCCGAGAGCGATGATGAATGCAGAAGCTGACGAGGAGAAAGAAGGAGGAAATCCGAGCGAAACGTTACAACCGCTCCAAACGTATAAGAATCGATTGCGACGAGTAGAGAGAGAGTTGAGCGCGATCGTTTCGAGTTTACGAGACGACGCAGAAGGGACGACGGGAGGAATTGAAGAAGCGGCGGCCGTCACCGAAGATGAATTCGACTTGCGGCAGTTTTCTGGCGTCGTATCGAAAGCCGACCTCGACGCCATCCGCAAAGCGTTACACGAGAACGAACTCGGGAACTTTTGGGAAATCGCGCTCGGCGCGAACCGGTACTTGAACGGCGGCATTAAATCCGACTTCGCGCGAGGCGAGGAGGATTTATGGAAGCTCGCGCCAAAGAAATCGGAAGCTATTTCGAACTTTTTAACCCCCGATTTCAACAACGCGGACGACAAGTTGTGTCTGATATACTCCTGCGTGAACGACCCGAGCGCGCCGCCGAGCATAGACGTGTTATACGCGCTGAAATTATTCGACGAAGGTTTGAAGGAAGCGAGCAAGAAAGGTAAAAAAAACGTCACGAGGGACGGTTTACGCGAAGTCGCCAAAGACGCTTTAGAGAAGTTGCTCACGTACGAGCGGTTGATCGAGCGAGAGGCGGAAGACGGGAAGAGCGACGCGTCGTGGAAGAATCCAGCTTTCGGTAAAGGGTGGCACGGCACCGGCATTTAAGAAAACTCAAAAGAGAAAAATAGAGAGGTAGATCGATATATATATCTATAGAGAGAGAGAGAAAGAGTTGTGTATAAGAGAGTTGTTTGCGCTGCGATATGTACAATAAGTCATGGAAAAAAATGCTTCAACAAACGACTCCAATTCCCTTCATTAAAAACACACAAACGAACGAACACAAACGGTCTCTTTTGCACGACGCAATACTACTAATTTAATGTTTGCCTCGCTGCTCAAAAGTACTTCTTTCGCGACGTCTTCGTTCTCGCCGAGAAGACGACATCATCATCATAAAAAACAAGCGCTTCGGATTCGCCACCTGTCAGCAGCCGCCAACGACGACGACGACGACGATTTCCCGAACGACAACAACGAGTTCGATTACGACGTCGTCTCGGTCCCGAGAAACCCGGGGATTAAATCCGGAAAGTGGAACCAAAACGACGTGGAAATTGTGAAAACGGCGCAAAAAGACGCGAACGAGAAAGCGTCGGGGACTTCCTCGCTCCTCGCTCCGTCGAACGATTTGACTTTATTGGGCTTAACGGAAAACGAATTGAAAGTCTTCGCCGAGCGCAACGGGACGCAAAAGTTTCGAGGGAAACAAATCAAAGATTTCATATACAAACACCGAGTGAAATCAATCATGGAGATGACGCAGTTACCGAAAGATTTACGAGAGAGTTGGGATGGGCTCGGAGTGACGATTGGGAGGAACGAGGTGTACGCGAAGAAATCCGCGCCGGACGGGACGACGAAACTGTTGATGAAGTTGGACGATAACAGGATCGTCGAGACGGTTGGGATTCCGAGTAACGAGTACGGAAAGAGTCGTTTGACGTGTTGCGTGAGCAGTCAGGTTGGATGTCCGATGAGATGCGAATTTTGCGCGACTGGGAAAGGTGGATTTTATAGAAATTTGACCGCGAGGGAGATTGTCGATCAGGTCATGGCCATCGAGGAGGAGTTTGGCGGGAGGAGGGTGAGTAATGTCGTGTTCATGGGGATGGGAGAGCCTATGTTGAACGTGCCAAACGTGGTTAAAGCGACGGAACTTTTGAACAAAGAGATTGGGATTGGGATGCGACACATATCGATATCGACCGTGGGTGTTTTTGGCGCTTTGGAGAAACTGGCGAGTTACGAGATGCAGTGCGTGTTGGCGGTGAGTTTACACGCGCCGAATCAAAAAATCAGGGAGGAAATCATCCCAAGCGCGAGAGCGTATTCGTTCGATGATATTTTGAATGATTGCGTGGCGTATTTTAACGCCACTGGGAGGAGAGTTACGTTTGAATACACGCTGTTAGCCGGCGTGAACGATCAAAAAGAACACGCCAAAGAGTTGGCTCAGGTGTTGTTTAAGAAGAACTTAGCCAGTCACGTGAATTTGATTCCGTATAATCCGGTAGATGATTCCGATTTCAAAAGGCCAACGAAACAAGCGATCGATCAGTTTCGAAGAATATTGGAGGAGAATAACGTGCCGACGAGTGTGAGACAAACGAGAGGTTTGGAGGCGGCGGCTGCGTGTGGGCAGTTACGAAATATGTATCAAAAGGAAGCGCTGGTTGCGTAATTTTAAAAAAATGTGTTGTATATGCTGTATGATCATGAATATTGATGTCATTATATTCGATTAAACAATCACGCCTTTTTCGTCGTCGTAGTGCAAAATCGCCGCGCCGGCGCTCGGTGCAGTTTTGAACAGTAAATTCGTCTCGTCCGCTATGTTCGCTACTCCGGATTGGAATCGTTTTTCGTAAAAACTCTTCTTCACGTCGGCTAAAATTTCCTCGGCGATATCGCTCTCGCACACCGCGACGACGCACCCGCCCCATCCGGCGCCGGTCAATCGCGCGCCGAGCGCGCCTGCACTCATGAACGCATCCACCAACTCGTCCAGCTCGTCGCACGAGCACTCGTACTGCGTTTTACAACTCTCGTGGGAAAGATGCATAAGTTTTGCGAGAGCGTCTTCTTTGCCCATCCCGTACATCGGGTGGCCGAAATCTTTAGTTGGATCGTCCGAAGCGACGCCGACGTCGGGTTCTAAGCCGATCACTTTGCACCAATGCTCGTATATCGGACCCGACACTGCATACCTTGGCGATTGACCTTCACAAATCTTTTGGAATTCGTGCACTCTTCTCGCTTCGGAAAATACGTGTCGAGCTCGGTCTCTGAGTTTAAACGTGTCGTTCTTTTGCAACACGACGTTAAACGCTTCGTTGTTTTCGCAATCGAAAATTTTCCGTAAATCGCCAAGACCTTCGTCATTTTCCAACTGTTTCTTCGTGTAACTCCCCTCGTTTAACGCTTTTCTAACCGCGCCCAAAGCAGTCCACAAATCGCCTTTGTTGCAATACAAATCCGCGACTTCTCTCAGCGTCACTCTCGTCTTGGCCTTCTCGATATCTTCGCCGTAATGTTTTGCCATCAATATCGCCGCCAATCGGCACTCGACGACGCGCAAGTTGTAATGTTTGTGTGCTGATTCGGCTTTCTTACTCACCGCGCAACTATTCCCAATCAAAAACGTCAAATTTGTCGGTAACGGTACATCCATCGCACCAATCGGGTTGAAATCGATCCTCTTTGCCAAATCTTTCTCGCCCATGATGGAAATCGCTTGATCCATTCCGCCGCTTTGCGTCCCGGAATACCGCTCGGATAAACACGTCAGCTCGGACAACTCCCCTTTCGTGAAACTTAACTCGAACGCATCCATTAATGCCACAGTCACGGCACAATTCAGCGCGGACGAAGAGGATAGACCGCTCCCTAGCGGAACCTTCCCGTCCACCATCACCATCACCTTCTTCACTCTCTTCATAAACGCGCTTTCCAGAACCGACTCTAACTTATTCTGTTTCTTCAGCTGATCAAAAATACCTTTAAACCCACACAACACGTAGTTTGTCCAGTGGTGACTTTTCACGTCCACCTCTTGCTCGTGATCGAACGGAAACTCTTTCGGCGTATACTTCTCGCCGTCCACGTTCGCAATCGAGAGCGTCGCTTCCGCCTCGTCCTCTTCAACGTTTCCTTCTTCTTTCAAAGCGACCGATACCGCAACGATGACGTCCAAACCAATCGCCATCGGTAACACCGAGTACCCTTCGTAATCGATGTGCTCGCCGATTAAATTCACCCGACCGGGCGACCGCGCGATGGTTTTCGGCTTTTCTCCCTCGAATTGCGTTTTGAAGGCACTCACGAGTGTGTCATATCTCGCGGCAACAGAATTCTCGTTGTCGTCGTACACGTCGGATAATTTGGACGCTTTTGGCACTCGAGCGTGCTGTTTGCTTCCCACCGCGCCCATTCTATTCTTTTCGTTCTTCTTTTTCGTTCTCGGTCGTTCTCTCTCGCAGCAGCGCTTCTTCTTTTCACGCGTGCTGAGTCACGGGAAAGAATTGGAATTGGAACAAATGTACTAAAAAGGAACCTAAGTTTAGCGCGTGCGTGTGCGTCGAGAATTCTTTTTATCCGCACACGAACGAAAGATAAAGTACAAATATATCACGCGCCAAGGAAAAGAGAGAGGTAAAAGCTTTCTTCTCGTCCCAAATAGGGACGCGAAACACGCAGAGAAGGTTGGGAAATTGTGCGGAATTCAATTTGGGAATCTTTCAAAGTGTCCTCGAATTTAATAGGCTGTCACTCAAAGGTGGTTACAAACGCGACGCGAAGACGTTCGCAGACGTTGGACGAGTACACACACACGGAAACCATTTTGTTCAAATGGAAACCAAGAAACAAAAAGTACAATTGATTTCAACGAAACGTCAGGGTGTGTACCAGCTCATGTACTCGTATAGACCACGTTAACGAAGATGTCGCTTTACTACTTTTTCTTCTTCTTAAAGAAGAACCCTTTAACGGCTTCGAAAACCGGACGTTTGTATACCACGCTCTCGTACTCGACGCTTTGCAACGCCCAGGTTTTCCCGTACGTGTGCACGCGGTTAGTTTCCTTCCCTGTTTTCGGGTCGAGCAATTTTGGTGCGTCCGTTTCGTGCGTCCAAGCGACGATAGAGCCGGATAAGTTGTACGCTTTCACATCCGGACGACTCCGGGCGAGTCTTTTCGAGAGCTCTTGGACTTTCTTTTGGGACCGGTAGCCGATCGTGCAGTAACACACCACGATCGTTTCTTTACCGTCGTCCTGTTGTTTTTCAAAGTCGTCCTCGAACTCCTCCGCTGAAGATGCGCCCGGTATAATCGACACCGCTCTTTCCTCTTTCTCTCGGCAGTCCAAAAACAAAACTGTTCGTTTCGCGTTCTCTTCTTGGTTGTTGATGACGTTCAAAACCTCTCGAACAGTCATCGAGGGAACCGCATCGTCGGTGAATTTCGCCACCGTGGTTTCGAGCGCTGCGCGGCGTCTCGCGTTTTCTTTTACGAGTTCTTCTTCTTCTTCTTCTTCTCTGTTGTCTTCTTCTTTGTCCGCCCCGTCGCCGTTTTTGGCGGCATCGACCCCTGCGCGAACATTCGTCTTCATTCGTCGTGCATTGGCTTTACCCGGGGGCCCGCTTCTCCGACGACGAAGAGAAGAAGAATAGCAACACCGGTGCTCGATGTGGCCGCGTGTTCGTATCGAAACGTTGATCTTCCTTATCGGTACAATGTTGCGCCGCGCAAAGTGCAAAAGAGTTGTGAACAACTTAGGGGAAAAAAAGTGGATAAGAACTCTTCACTTGTTCGACGCTTTTCTTACGTTTCCGAAGACATTCGCGATACACGCAGGCAATACAGAGATAGAGAGAAAGAGAAAGACGACAACGATGATTCAGACGACGACGACGATTCAGACGACGACGATTCAGACGAAAGCGGCGTTGAGAAGAAGACGACAACCAAATCCGGTTTTTGTCGGTTATAAAAAGGGAACTTCGTCCAATGTGAAGCAGCAAACGTCTCGACAACGGATACGGTCGTCTTCTTCTTCGTCGTCCTCTTCATCTTCTGTAACTGTTGCACGAAGAAGAAGAGCTGAGATGATCAAAACGTCCGCGTTCCCGACCGAGGCGAACCCACCGGCGGCGAAGAAACATTTCATCCACTTGGATGATTTCAGCAAAGAAGAAATCAACGAGTTGTTGGACATCGCGATATCGGAGAAGAAGCGATTGCAATCCGGAGACCGATCGTACAAACCGTTCGAAGGGAAAACGTTGGCGATGATTTTTGCGAAGCAAAGTTTACGAACGCGAGTTTCTTTTGAAACTGGGTTTCATTTGTTGGGCGGGCACGCGGTGTATTTAGGCCCGGACGATATCTCGTTAGGGAAGAGAGAAGAGACGAGAGATATTACGAGAGTTTTGTCCAGGTATAACGACATCATAATGGCGAGAGTGTTTGCGCATAAAGATGTGGAAGAATTAGCCAAGTTTGGTTCGGTCCCGGTGGTGAACGGTTTATCGGATTATAACCACCCGTGTCAAATCTTGGCGGATGCGATGACCATCACCGAACGTTTGGGGTCCATCGAAGGTAAAAAGGTCGTCTACGTCGGCGACGGGAATAACATCGTCCACTCGTGGATTCGATTAGCAACTGTATTACCGTTTGAGTTCGTGTGTTTATGCCCGGAAGATTACACCCCTGATCAAGCGACGATTGATCGATGCAACAACTCGGGAGTCGGCAAGTGCGTCATCAGCCACGACTTGAACGACATCGCCGGCGCCGACGCCGTCTACACCGACGTCTGGGCATCCATGGGCCAAAAAGACGAAGCCGCGCAGCGTAAAAAAGACTTTGCCGGTTTCTGCGTCACCGGTGACGTCATGCGAAAAACGCCAAACGCGATTTTCATGCACTGCCTCCCGGCGGAAAGAGGCACCGAGTGCACCGACGAGGTCATGGAAGCCGACTACTCCGTCGTCTGGCAACAAGCCGAAAATCGAATGCACGCTCAAAATGCCGTCATGTTGAAGTTGCTCGGCGCTAAGTGAGCTCGCTGTTCTCCCGACCGACCGGTTTTGCTCGGGATGAGAGAGAGAGAGAGAAAAAGAGAGAGCACGCAGAGCTTAACGAACGCGTTTTAAAAATGTCCACAAAACTAACAACTCATTACCCATACAACAGCTTCTCCTCATTCTTTTCTCCGCTTCATCATCAATATCATCTGCTCTACTATCATCGCATGCATTCAAAATGAACCCCGAGGAAGGAGACGATGTGAACGACCCGGCGACGCTCGCGCACATCGCTCGAGTTTCCCTCTCGAACGTTGTCGAGAAAAAACGCATCTTTGACACGCTCTCTCGTTTCGCCGTGGAACAGAACGAACTGTTAGACGTCGTCGGTTCCTTGCGAGACGGAAGAGAAGTGTTGGCGCCGTTCACGTCGGTCGCGTTCATCGAAGGGAAAATCACCAACTGCGACGAGTTACTGGTGAAATTATCCACAAGCCAGGATCAGCTCTACGCGGAAAGAACTCGGGAGCAAACCTGCGAGATGTTGAGGAAGAGACGCGTTTTTGCGGAGGAGAAATTGCTCCGAGCGGAGGAGGATTTGCGAAAGAGCGAAATCGAACACCGAGAGACGATGAGAGTTTTGTCGGAAAAATTTGAAAGTTTGAGCAATATCACAGACGGAGAACCGAAATCGAGAGTCATCGAAGGACCGAACGGGAGGAAGACGGTGCTCACGCCGAGAGACGGAGAGATTGTGGACGTGTTGGAAATCGACGAGAGCGTCGCCGCCGCGGACGAAGGCGAAGAAGAAAGAGAGGACGAGGTGATGCAAATGCGAAACGAGAAGGAAATCGAGAGAGACAGAGAGGAAAGGGAGAAAGCGAAAGGAGAGTTGGAGAGCTGGTTGTTGAAGATTGAGGAGATGGAACGATTGGAAGAAGAATTACAAGACGCAGAAGAAGTAGAGGAGGAGAAGGAGGAGGAGGAGGGAGAAGCGGCGACGATCGAGGGCGAAAAGAGTACTAACGTAGCGAGTAGTAGTAGTACTAGTGGTGATAATACTACTAGCAGTAGTCAACAAAGAATCCAAATACGCGCCGGGATAGATTCGGGCATGCCAGTCATCGAAAGAGGGTTTGAGAAGGACGGGGAAGACAGAGGAGTGCGTAGCGGCGACGGGGAGAGCGGAGGAGCGGAGAAGCCGATGAGTAAGTTTATGATGCGCCAGCTCGGGTTACTGTAGCAGAAAGAAAATAAGAAGATTTAGATTAGATTCCGAAGTGAAAAGAAGCGTTTTACAAATGCGATTAGATACAAAACTAAAACTAAGATACGTTTCCATTTATTGCCGCGATTCGAGTACTTCTTCGGCTATTCTTCGACGGAGAAAGCTTCTTGATGACTGTTTTCACGACGTTCTTCTTTTTAAACTTTTCTCTGCAGTCGTGAAATTCTTCGTTTTCTTCAATCTCTTTCTCTTCGCCGTCGATTATCTTCATCTTGCCGAGCGCAACGTTCGGCGATGCCAGCGACGATACCGAGTCGCCTCTCTCGATGATTTTGCTCAATACGTACTGGTACTCCTCTTCTTCTTTTTCTTCTGCTACTACCAATCCTGACGGTATTCTTCTAGTATCCTCGATAGGTAAACACGTCGTCATATTCACGTGCCTCTTACAAAACGCGTGCATGTCCACACAAATTGGTTCTCGAATGAACGCGTTCGATCCTCGCATGTCGTGTTCGGGATTCGTATAGTAATACTTCCCGTCGTTCCTCGCGTGTGATTTGGTCCACGACTTTTCTTCGCTTGCTTTATCCCAGTGCAAACGATTTTCCAGCATCTCTCGTTTGATCCACTCGTACGTTTCCTGATCGCAGTATCCGTCTTCTAATAAAGATTGAAACTCCTTCCCGGCGCCTAACCCGGTCGGTCCTCTCACGAATCTTAACTTGGCCATGGTCGTCGCGTCGACAAACTTTTCGCAAATCTTATACAAAATATTAAAAATCCTCGGCGCTTCTACGAACACCATCGAGCCCATGCGTTCGGGATAATGCCTCGCGAACAAACCCAACACTTTCTTCGCCACCGACGGGTTCAAATGTTGCCGACCAAATTTATGAAAATCCGACACCCACACGTACGTGTCGTTCGGATACTTCGGTAGACATTTTTCAACCTGTTCCATGCAAAACGTCGCGTGCGCTTCGTTATCTTTCGGCTTCAAGTTCCTCGCGAGCCCGATGTCCGAAAATACAACCGGTCTTCTGTTCTTCGTCCGGCCGACGATATGCATGTAATGGCTTCTCGAGTCCTTTTCGAAACAGCACCGACAAAATGAATTCATCTCGTCTCTTCTCCAAATCAACGTCGACTTCAATCGAGCTTTTGCTTTCTCCACGTTTCCTTTATCCGCTCTGAGAAACCGCTCCAACGTCGTCCTATCGCACCATTTCTTCAGCGCATGCGAGGTTTCTCGCGTTTCGTGGACGTAAGCTTCCAAAAGGTTCAGTTTTTCTTCTTCTTCGTTTTCGGAGACCCCGCTTTCCTCCTTCTCAAAGTCATCTCTCGAAACCGTTTTTGTCCCTTCGCGAGAGGTCGCCCCCGTTTTTACGCTCATCATCTCCTCTCTCGTTTTAAATAAACGCGCGACGACGATGATGGTGCGAAAACAGCTCTGCTCTCCTCTCTCTCTTTCTCTTTCTTTCTCTCTCTCTGTGTGTGTCAAGTGCGCGTGCAAACGATAAAAGAAGAGAAAATGAGTGAATATTCTTATTCTCGTCGGTTTTTACTAAGTGTCGTCAAGTCAAGGTCGGTCTCACGAGTCATTTCTGGTGGTTTTTTGGTCTCCAGAATCTCCTTTTTCCGCCTTTTTTTGTTTGTGCCACAGGTTGTAGATATCTCTCTCTGATTGTTTTGGGTGCAAACAAAAAATCACGCTGTCGCTGTCTTCACTTTATACCGCACATCCACACACCTAAAAAAATGGCTTCTTTCACTGCCACGGTACGAATTTACGTTCGTTTTTTACAGTACACGCGCGAGATGTATCTCGCACGGTTCGCGTTCGTTTATGCGCGCGCGCGCGCTGATGTTTTTTTTTTCTTTCTGTCGCGGGTAAATTTGCAACCCACGTGGGTATTAATCCCTTTAACGCGAGTGGCAAAAATCAATCGCGTTTCTCGTAACCACCGCGAAGACAGAAGACGCGAAACTGACGTTCAAAATAATTTCTTCTCGTCGCAACAGACCACCCAACTCACGCAGTTCTCGGCTGTTTCCAGCCAATTCAAGAACCGCACCGTCGCCAAGGTACGCGCTTTCCGAACGATTTGAGTCGTTTTTTTGTACCACAAGAAAAGCAGCCACAACGAGACGAGAAGGGGAGAGAACGAGAGACTAATCGCAATTTCAGATAACGTTGAATTTCTTTCTCGTCTCTCTCTCTCTCTCGTTTCTCTTTTGGAACAGAGAGCGAGGATACCGATGAACGGGGGGAGAAAGGCTCTTTTCTGTTTGGCTACTTTTTTGCGCGTCGTGGCTCTCGTTTCATCAACAACATGAACACCAACAGCGCATCATCATCTTCGGGAACATCCCATCGAGATCAGAAACTTCGCGTTTGGTGGATAAAAATCGTTCTTTGTCGGTCCTTTCGAGAATTTTTTTTTTGCACTCAAAACGACTCTCTGATGGAGACTTTTTACCACTTTCTTCGAATGCTAACATTTTATTAACATCAATCAATCATCACGAATAAACATTAATACAGGCTGCCGTCAACAACACGGTTGTCGCCGCGGACAAGATCAAGGTTGCGATCAACGGTTTCGGCCGCATCGGCCGTAACTTTGTCCGATGCTGGAAGACCCGCGGACCGGATTGTCCGCTCCAAGTCGTCTGCGTCAACCAATCCGGCGGCGCCAAGCCGGCTGCGCACTTGCTCAAGTACGATTCTATCTTGGGTACGTTCAAGTCTGAAGTTAAGGTTATCGACGACAAGACCATCTCTGTCGATGGCGACATCATCCAAGTTGTCGCGGAGAGAGACCCGTTGAAGTTGCCGTGGAAGGAAATGGGCATCGACATCGTCATCGAAGGTACCGGTGTCTTTCTCGACGGCCCGGGCGCTGGCAAGCACATCACCGCGGGTGCCAAGAAGGTTGTTATCACGGCCCCGGCCAAGGGTAACGACATCCCGACCTACGTCGTTGGTGTCAACGCGGACCAATTTGACCCGGCTGCCAACATCGTCTCCAACGCCTCGTGCACCACTAACTGCTTGGCGCCGTTCGCCAAGGTTTTGGACGAAAGCTTCGGCATCGTCAAGGGCACCATGACCACCACTCACTCCTACACTGGTGATCAAAGAATCTTGGATGCCTCGCACAGAGATTTGAGACGTGCGCGCGCTGCGGCGTTGAACATTGTGCCGACCTCCACCGGCGCCGCCAAGGCGGTTGCGTTGGTCTTGCCGCAATTGAAGGGTAAGTTGAACGGTATCGCGTTGAGAGTTCCGACCCCGAACGTTTCCATCGTCGATTTGGTTGTCAACGTTGAGAAGAAGGGCATCACCGCCGAAGAAGTCAACGCGGCGTTCAGAGAGGCCCAAAACGGCCCGATGAAGGGTGTCTTGGCCATCACCGACACTCCGTTGGTCTCCGTCGATTTCAGATGCACCGACGTCTCGACGACGATCGATGCCGCCTTGACCATGGTCATGGGCGACGACATGGTTAAGGTTGTCGCGTGGTACGATAACGAGTGGGGTTACACGCAAAGAGTTGTCGACTTGACGCTCATCGTCGCCAAGGCTTTGGTCACTGGCGTCGAAAACTTCTCCGACCCGATGGATGCCTTGTGCGCGTCGGACCCGGGAGCCGAAGAGTGCAAGGTCTTCGATTAAATTTTAGTTAATTTATATCAGAGATACTTATTAATGCTATTCGCGAGCGTGAGAGAAGTTTGGTACAGTTATTAATTCCAATTGTTATTATATATCGATACTACTACGTAAAAAAAAAGAAGGCCCGAAATTTGTTAGTTTTCTTTCCTTTTGCTTTTCAATTCAACTCGCGTCTGCTTCAATCTTCCTTAACCTCTCCTCTAACATTTCCCAAGCCAGCTGCACTCCCGTCACCGAACCGCTGATTTGTAACGTCCTTAAATTCGTTCCAGGCACGAAGTCGTTTCGGTCGCTCACTTTGATTCTACATCCGGAACTGACTTGAATTTCCGTAATCGTCCTTCCTCCTTTGCCTAAAATCGGTCCCATCTTCGAATCATCTACTTGCATGGTCGCCGAAACCACGTTTTGTGGATCCACGTTGTGTTGTTGTTGATGGTGATGGTTGTTGTTATATTGTCCTCTTCCGTGGTCCATGGATCCTCCTCTCCCGTAATCCAAACTCGGCCGATACGTGCTCGGCCTCTTCACCAACGTCGCGTAATTCTGATCTTCCAATAAATTCGCCGCCACCAACGCCACCGCCCTCAGAATCTGCCCAATCGTCCCACTAATGGTCAAAATTCGATCGTGACACCCGGGAGGCGCTTGATTTTGACTCGATAATCGAATCTCCGCCTCGGAGTCTTCTATGAAAGACTTTATCGTCGCGCCGCCTTTGCCGAGGACGCATCCAGCCGCCGCGTTCGGGATCACTAGTCTACATTTCGGCGTTTGCTGCTTGTTCTCTTCTCCTCCCTCGGTATTAGTATTAGTGTTCTCGAAATTCTCTTCGTTGTTTTCGTTGTTGTTATTATTATTACCGTTGTTCGTTTCCGATTGCAATTTCGTGGATATTAAATGCACCGCCGTTAACACGGACGGCAATTCCCCGGACAAAGTCAACACTCTTTCGCTCGTCCCCGGGAACACCTCTCCCGTTCTCGTCAGCTGAATCCTGCAATTCGTGGACGTTTGTAACTCGTTGATCGTCGCTCCGCCTTTGCCTGTTATTTTTAAAGAGAGAGAGAGAGAGAGAGAGAGAGAGAGTTTGCGCGTTAATACTAAGAAGACTACTTTGAAAGAATTCATTCGATCGAGAATTTTACTCCAATAAAGAAGACTTTCATCATCACGTAGGATATACAAAAAAACGAAAGCTTTAAAGCGTACCTAAAACGGCGCCGGCGTTTCGAGAGTCCACGAGCATTTTCAGCGCGAACGCTGGATCCGAATGCGGGTTTGACCCCGTCGTCGTCGTCGGTTGTTTCTCTTCTTGTTGTTGTTGTTCTTCCATTTTTTTGTGATGACTGTGTTTTTGATATTTTTTTTTTGGCATGTTTGATTATTCATTCGGTTGTTGTTGTTCGGTATCTGTGATGATGGATTTACGACGTGTATGTGTATACTTTTAGAATTACAAATGAGCAGCTAATGTTGAGTGCGCTTGTGCCTTTTCAAATTACTAAGTTGACGAAAAGCTTTCTCGCAGACATCGCATTCGTACGGTTTCTCGTTCGCGTGAGTACGCATGTGGGTTTTCAAAGCACTAGAATGACGAAAACACTTCTCGCACATATTACACTCATACGGTTTCTCGTTCGTGTGAATACGCATGTGCTTTTTCAAAGTACCAGATTCACGAAAACGCTTCTCGCACACATCACATTCGTACGGTTTCTCGTTCGTGTGAATACGCATGTGGCCTTTCAAATGACCAGATTGACGAAACTTCATCTCGCACACATCGCATTCGTACGGCTTCTCGTTCGTGTGAATACGCATGTGTATAGCCAAATTGGATGGATACTTAAACACCTTCTCGCAAACATCGCACTCGTGCCCTCTCTTTCTCTTCGTTCCTTTCCTAACAGTTATCTCTTCTTCTTCTTCTCCCTCTTCTTCTTCTTCTTCTTCTTCTTTTTGTATCTGATGATTTGCCTCGAAATCATCCTCGTCAGGAATCCTCAAACACAACACCGGTTCTTCTCCCTCTTCCTCTCTCCTACCCTTCACCACCCTCAAAACCGTCCTCGCGTTCACCGCGCGCTGCGGGTGTGGATTCTTTCGTCTCATGATGTTGTTATTAGTAGTAGTATTTTAAAACGTAAGAACAGATCAAAGCTTTGAGAGGAGGAAAAAAAAATTGAGACGTTTTGAAGAAAAAAGCTCCTCCATAAAAACGACGAGACGACTCTTTCCTCGTCATCATCATCTCTCTTTTGGCGTAAGAGAGAGAGGGAAAGAGAGAGAGAAAGAGAGAGAGAGAGAGAGAGAGAGAGAGAGTTCTCTTCTTTTCGCGGGAGTAAAGTTTCGAGAAGAGATACGATGAAGCGACCGGGAGCGGCGAGAGGAGGAGGAGGACAAGGAGGAGGAAATCACGGGGAAGGAACGAACGTGCAACAAAACCAACAACAGATGAAGAAAAAGAAAACGATTCAGACGAATAACGTACTCGGGAACATACTCGGGAACATCAAGAAGACGACGAGTGGATCGAATACGAGTAATACTAATACTGTCGCAGTGAGAAGCTCGCTGATGACGCCTCAAGAGCGCGCGTTGGAGAGGAGGAAAACGTTTGAAAAAGACGTCAAGGAGAAAATCGAGAAGGAAGTTACAACGAAGTGGGAGGCGAGCGGAGGCGCGGAGACGGCGACTTTTAGTTTCCAACCGATGGTAAAAATGTGGCGCGACGTCTTGCACGAATGCGCGTCGGAGATGCAAACGACCTCGGAGTCGATCGAGATAGAGGATGTGATGGATGAAAACGGCGATCCGATGAAATTCGTGCGCGTGTATAAACTGAGCAAGAAAGAGGAGGAAGAGAAGAAACAGTTGGAAATTAGTTTAAGAGAAAAGGCGGAGAAAGCGAAGAGGGAGATGCTCGCGTTTCGGAAGAAAGAAAGTTTGACCGATAAGGCTCCGGCGTTTGGCGACGCTTTGTCCGAGTTAAGAGTGGCGAGAGAGGGGGAAAAAAGAGATAAACGGTCGGTGGAGGAGACCATAGCGGATATGCGGAAAGCAAAGGAAGGATGACTGCATTTTTAAAAATAGTAGATTATATTGCGCAACGAGTATAAAAATACAAAAAAATTGGCTAGAGTTCGTCGTGCGGCGGCTTGGTGTTACCGAGCAAACCACTCTTCTCCACTTCAGAAGTGTACGCGCGAACCTCGTTGTCTAATTCAGTCCATTCGCTGACTATCCTCGCCGCTCCAACGAGTTTCGGTTCCTTCGTCAACGGATTGTTACACAAATCGATCGTCTTCGCCGCCGCTTTCGTTTCGTTGCCGCACCACGATTCGCACCAAAGCCACGGCATTGGTAACGAAAAGATTGGAACTTGGTGCTGCGCAAAATTTGGTAAATCTTGATCCAAGTTCGCCAACGAACCTGGATCTTTGGATAATTGGTCGTACATTCCTCGCAATTGGTCGCCAGCGGCCAACTCGCGGAAACGTTTTAAATCAACCACATACAACGCGGAGATGTGGTACGGTTTACCTCTCAAATGCGTCTTCCAAAAGCCTTGTTTCCAGAATCGGAAGCCTTCCATCTCTTTGTTATTATCGCACATCGGAGTGTAGCCATACGGTGCGCCTTGTAAGTCGATATTCCAGAGTTCATTCATGTCGCCTCGAACGATTTGATCGGCGTCAACAAAGACGACTTTCTCGAGCGAAAGCGGAAAGATGACATCTAAAAAGAGAATCTTGTACGCCCAAATAATGCGCTGCTTTTCCGTTTGCTTGTGCAACCACGTTGGCCATTTATACGTGATCAACTCGTATTCGACGTTGTATTTTTTGGCAAAATGCGGGAGGAAATCTTTGAAAGATGGACTCAACCAGTTTTTGATGAACCAAAATTTCAACGGGTTCTTCGTGTGGCGACGCACGGAGGCCATCATGATTTTGAGGAATCGTTCGTACAAGTGACCGGTGGCGACGGAAAAGATGTGAATGGTTTCTAATCCGTTTTCATCCAGTTGCACTTGCTTCTTCTTCTTATTTTTGCCACCGAATAAGGAGGAGATTTTGGAGCCTAAACCACGTTTGTTCTCGTCGTTTTCGTCGTCGTCCTCGCTCAAAACGTCCGCCATTTCAAATCCCGCGCGTTTTCTCAGTTTCATTTCAACCCTTTTCCCACTCCAACTCGCGACGGTTATTTCTGCTCTGAACTTGGATGGATCCGTGCGCCCGCTCGAAAACGTATTCGTTCGATCGTCGATGTTAATTAAATCCGTCGATACCATTTCGTACACGTCTCGCGAGCGTCCTTCTTTCAACGCCAAGGCGAATCGCCCGGGCGATGCAGGGAGTTGAAAGTAACCAAGGTTAGCCATAATAATCGTCCCTGCAATGGTATTATCCTTTATTTCTTTTTGTTCGTGGATATCTTCCATGAACCACTTCTTCTGCAAAACAACTTGCGTCCCTCGCGGCGGATTTCTCGGATTGCCCCCATCAAACGCGTGTCCCGTGACCAACAAGCTCTCCAAACTGTACTCCGCGAACACCGTATCTTCCTTTACGTTCTCCAAAATCAAATTATCGAGATCGTATTTAGCTTTTTTCGTCGTCACCATCCAAGGTTCTGGATGGTCGAGATGCGCGGTGAGCGTTTTGCTTTGCGGCAAACTTCCCGCTTCGAAAACAACTTTGGGCGATTTCGACCAATCCGTCAGATCTTGCGCACAGTATCGGAAATACGACGATAACGGAACGTCCGACAACTTTTCTACCGGGTTCATGATGACTTTTAAAGAGGCATGGTTGCCGAGCGAATCTTTGAGCACTTTTAAAACCGGAGCGATTCTTTGCGCCTCTTTGGAAAGCGGATCGAGAATGACTTCGATTTCAACCATCGAAACGTTGCCTTGAGCGTCGTCCTTTCCAAGAGTGAATGCCGTGCGGTTCGTCGAGAGGAACTCTAACGATTCCACGACACCTCTCGATGCGGCTTGTTCGTACCGTTTAGCGATGAAATGGGACAAAGCTGCGATGCGGGCAGAAATGATGCGAAACGGTACATTCGTGGTGGTCACACCCTTTGGATCCGTCTTCTCTTGCGCGTCGCGCTCGACAATCTTTCGCGCATCGTTCGATCGTTTCTCAAGATCTGCTTCGGCGACGACGTGTAAATCGCTAGCGTCGAACTCGGTTTTTAAAACGACTGGATCGAGTAATCGTCCGTTAACGACAAACGCTCGTCTCGTGTTACCGAGATGTTTCGCGTTGATCGTTCTTTGCAATTTCAAGAGGTTATCGATCGTTTCTTCGTTCCGGAAGAGCTTCCGAAACTCGTCCGCTTTCACTCCAGATGCTCTCACTGCACGATCAATGAAGTCTTTGTCACCATCTCCATCTTTGAGCAACTCTAACACGAGCGTTGGAATATGTTCGCGCGCACTGGTGAGCTGCGTCGCGGCGACCACGGCGCGCGCAACGAGCGTCGGTTTCGCAGAGTCACTCATTTGCGGGTTGACGAAAAAGAAGCGCGTTTGTTTCGCCACGCTTTCTCTCCCATCGTCTGATGCATCCTGACCTTCACCATTTTCTGGCTCGTCGTAAGAAGAGCGCAAAAATTTCATGGCTTCCGATAAGTGCGCTTTACCGAGCGCGCAATCCGGATTGGCGACGACCCAAATGGACACTGGTTTCGCTTCATTTTGCGCACCGCCTTCAATCCACGTCTTCGAGATGTAAAACAGATGCGGGATTTCCGGTAAAAATGTTGGCGGGAACGCTGATTCGTCTTGAATCTCTGGACGTAACTTTTTCGCCGCGCCTTTGTTGACGAAAGCGTACGCGTCCATGTCCTCCTTCAATTGTTTCGTGTGAATAGCTTGTTGAAGATTCTGGACGACAGAGCCAATTAAATGTCCCATCGCGCGAGAAAGAGAAGCACCAAGAGTCCGCCGACTCGTTTCGCTGTCGTAATAGACACCATTGATCAACACCGAGTTCGATTCCAGTCCTCGACTTTCGATGGCTCGTTTCGCCTTCAACGCGTCTGCGCTGTATTTTTTGTTCTCATCTTCGTCCTCGTCGTCTTCCATTTTATCTAATACATCGTTCAGCTCTTTAACGACGCGTTCCATGACCTCCTTTCTATCCGTCACCGATACAGATTTCTCGTTTCCTTTACCTAACGCGTTCGAGACTTCGATCGCACGCGCGATTTGTATGAAACTCGACCTCGCGTCTTCCCATTTTGGCGGCGCCATGACCGGAGGCGAGAAGTAATCACCCGCAGCGAGCTGTTCTCGTCCTTCAATGATATCGATGGCAAACGCGCGCATAGGCTTGGCCCCATATTTCGCTAAAATATAATGCGCGCACTTTGCGACTAAGTTTGAATACGTTTGCGTGTCCGGAAGTGAATCGTCTGGAATCTCTTCACCGAAACCGTCGCCCATGTAATCGTCGTCTTCGAACAATTGCGTCTTGTCGTCGTTTCCAATAGCAAGGATGGCGTATCGCACCGGTATATTCATTTTACGGTACCGTTCTAAAACATTTACTATTTCCATACCTTCCGCGGTTCCAAGGTTTACAATAGCAACGATGTTGATCAAGTTTCGTCGAATCGGCGGTAATCCTCCTTGGCCTTGCGATTCCATCATCGCCTTTAAAAACTTAGAGTAACTCTTCGACCACTTTTCGTACTGCTTGTCCTTTTCAAAGTCGTAACTAAACTCGACTGGAGAAAATGTGACGTCAATCTTAGGCGGTTCTTTCGTTCGCACGCCTTTTGGCCGCAGATGCAACGTTTCCGCGGCAGCCTTCTCTCCTAATCCAATCGTGCGAACGCGCTCGGCGTCTCGTAATTCCGAAATGACTCGGTCCGTGATTGCAAAAGCATCGACCGTATCGAGTTCCATTGGCTGCCCGTTTAGAGACATGATGACTGAAGATGGCGGTACCGCTCGTTGGTTCTCTTTCACCTCATCTCTCGTTTTCTTTTGCACGCGCATGGTGTTCGCCATTTTATTCATGAGCGAAGGAAAATTTTGCGTCACGTCGCGAAGCATCGATAAAGGATCGTTCGCGGAAACAATCTTTTGCGTGGCGAGTAAACCCAAATTAGCGATTTTCCACTTCGGGAGCGGTTCAAACATGTCGCCTTTGATCGATTTTTCTTCCATTTCTAATTGTTTCTTGAATCCGTCCAGCTTTTCCTGCGCGTCTTCTCCTCCTTTCTCCGCTAGGCGCTCCCGAAGCGTCTTGAAGTTAAAGCCCAACACGATTTCCTCGTCGCCGTCGTCGCCGCCTTCTTCGTCATCTTTCGCGGTGATTTGATCGTCAACGGCTTTGTACTCCATGTTCTTGATCGCCAACTCGACGCCGAATCCAGGCACGCGCAAAAGCTCGTCGTCTTTGTCTTCTTTTTCGTTCTTCGTATCGCCGTCGTAATTGAACGCCCCGTAGGCCGTGCACTGCTTCACCGCTTTCTCATCGTTCAAACACGACTTCTCAAACACCGGCCTCAAAACATACCTCACCTCCTCCTCATCGATTTTCTCGGCTAAAAATTCGTGCATGTCCAAAAAGCACTGCGACCCAGTCGCCGCGTATAAATACACCATCGGCAATCGCTCCTTCTTCGCCTTCTCTTCTACTTCATTCCCTTCCACGATATCGCTTTCCTTCCCGGTTGGATACGCGTGATCAAACTCCGTCGGCACTAAATACGAGTACCGTGGTTTCCTCCTCGCGTCGTTTTCCTCCTCGCTCCTTTCCACCTCCGCCTCCTCCTTCCTCGCTTCGCTCACCTCAGTCCGTAAACTCGCCACGTCCGTCGCGTACCGTCCTCGCGCGCCAACCGTCGCGAAGCAACACGCCGTCTTCACATCCTCTTTCTTCAAATCATCTCGCACCACTTCCTCCACCGCCTCGTCTTTCAACGTCTGAAACATTTTCAGCCTCGGCGCGAACTGTCGTAACCCCACGCTCATTTTCACCGCGCTCGTCATCATCGTCTCTTCTCTCGCGTTTTCCTTTTCCTCCTCTTTTTCCGGCGGTCCACCGACCGCTCGTCGCATCGCGGATTCGATGAACCGTTGACACCGTTTCCCGTTCAGAGCGTTTTGATTCCTCCATACACTCACGAATTGCCAAAACTTTTCTTCGCCGCAGCACGTGGATATCGCTTCCGCGGTTTCGAGCGCGCGCGACGTCGCCGGGAAGAGCGAAGACGCGAGGGAAACGTCGATCGATTTTTCTCTCGTTTTCGCCGTCGCTTTCTGTTGCCGATGCTCGTCGCTGCTTTTGCTCGAAACACCCCCCGAAAGAAGAAGAAAAGTTATTAAGACTAACGAGAAAACAGTTAGTGTTCTCGTCGTCGTTTTCGTCATCTGAGACGTTCTCTCTTACTCTCTCTCTTACTCCTTGTGTACAAAAGTGACGAGAATGGAACTTTTTGCGCAAACGACGGCACAAAAAGTCGAGATGAAAAGCACGAAAGTTCTGCGAGGATTCCTGGGTTTCTCTTACGGAGAAATCCTGGGAACGTCCATAGCGGCGATTGTTTTGCTCGGGCCGAAAGACGTGCCCGTAATTGCGAAAACGTTAGGTCGATTGAGCGGGAAAATGGTCGGGTATTCGCACGCGTACAGAGAGAAAGTGGAACGCATTTTGGACGAATCCGGGGAGGAAGTGAAGGAGTTGCGAGAGGAGATGCGAGGGACGACGAAAGCGCTCGAGAACGTGGTCGGGGAAATAAGAGGCGGGTTCAGACGAGGTGGTGGTTTAGGGGAGAGTTTTAGTCGGAGTCGCAGCGAAGGGAGCAGTAGTAGCCGTAGTAGTCGTAGTATTGATAGCGAGATGCGTGGTGGGAGTAACACCAGGAGCGGAGAACAGCCACACAGAATATTTGAGGGAATATCGGCGAAAGCGGTCGGGCGAGACTTTGCGCAAAGTGACGCAAAGACGACGAAGACAACGGCGGCGACGGGAAAGGCTGGCACATCATCGAGCGGCGCGGATGCGGCCTCGACGGTATTACTTCGAGCGCTCGCGGAGGAAGAAGTTGCCCGAGAAGCTTTGCGTTTGAGCGAAGAAGGCGGATTGGTCGACGAGAAGTTGAACGAACGCGTTTAGTTTAGGTGATGATATAATATGTATTTAAAGTAATGGTCACGTGTATATGTTCAAGGTGTAAATTAATAACAACATCAGCAACAGCAACAACTGCATGCGTGAGAGTGAGATGAAATAAAAATTAAGCGTTAATGATCGATTCCGTGACTTGCTTCACCGTGTCTTCCGGGCTCGTCACCGTGTGTCCGATTGTCTTCGCGCTCTCGAAAATCTCGTAATCATTCCCACCTTTGTACGTCTTATCACCAAAGAAATGAATCTCCTCGAACCCATCCTTCTCGACGAATTGCAACGAGTACGTTTTATCCCACCCGTTCGGAAAGACGTCGAATGAAATCTGCCCGCCGATGGAATACGTCAACCCGTAATCCGCGAATTCCTTCCTCAACGTCTCCACCATCGTCTTCCTCACGTTCGCCGTCTCGTCAAACTTTTCAAAGTTATCTCTCTCTTCTTGCGAGCAGTTGCGTCCAATCGGCGAAACGTTCAACATCCCGTTTCTAAACTCAATAAATGTCCCTCTCTTTTGCGGAATCTCTAAATCCGCGATGTACTTCAACACAAAGTTGAGAAACGTCTGCAACTTCTCCTCGCCTAAAAACTTCAAGAACGATTGCTTGGCAATCATCTCCCCGTCTTTATACGCCACCAGACCGTTTTCCGAGAATAAATAATCCACCTCTTTCTCAAAATCCGGGCCTAACTGTTCGCAAATCTTCCCGTAATCCGAGCCGCCGACGATGGCGACCGCGCACGTTTTTCGTAAAGATCTGATGAAATCCAAAGTTTCTTTATTCGCCGTTTTGCGAGGGACGGTTAACGTCCCGTCCACGTCGAACATGGCGATCGTTTTCGGTTTTAACGGTTGTGCCATCGTTGCTCCTCCTAGTGTTATACGTTTGTTATTCTTTTTCTTCGATTCGTATTCGTGTTTATCCTCGCCCGTGTTCTTCGACGATGTTCTCGTTAATGCTCTTTGATGAAGTCTTTGTGAGGATGACTTTTTATTCCAATGTTTCTTCACTTTTTCTCGCACAAACTAATCACAAAATGTCAATCCAGGAATACATAGAAACGCACAACCTCTCCAAAAGAGTGGAAGAAACCATCAACGCGGCGGTTAAAGCGAAAGCTCCGGAACCGATTTCGTTCATGGTGTGTAAAATTGTTGTTTCGCGTCTGGTCGTTTCGAGCTGTTTTCCGAGCGCGCGTAAAATTTTCGTCAAATCCGAATCGTTTTTGGCGGTATCGAGACGTGGAAAGCCGCTTTGCGTTTTATGGGCTCTGTGAGCCCACTCACCGACACCCTCGCGATGATGAAACGAGAGATGCCATCATCGCTCGGAGGAAATAGTCCTTCGCGTGAATTTCGAGTCGTTTCATTCGTTTCGCGTTCGCTCGAGGTCTCTCGTCGCGCGTGTATGCGCCAAGGAAAGAGCCGTAAATTTTCCATCGCGCGTAGCTGTCTGACTCCACTCTGTGGAAAACATCATCGAGAGGGGATTTTTTCTCGGTATCGCAACTCTCGTCTTCTCATAATTAACAACGATTCTACGTCACTTTCTTCCACAGGCTGATCACTTGAGAAAGCAAACGCCACCGGCGATCACGAAAGTTGTCGGTCGCCAAGTCTTTGACTCTCGAGGCAACCCGACGGTGGAATGCGACATTTACACCGGAAAAGGTATGTACCGCGCGATGGTCCCGTCCGGGGCGTCCACGGGTATCTACGAAGCGGTTGAATTGAGAGATGGCGGTAAGGCGTGGATGGGTAAAGGTTGCATGACTGCGGTGAAGAACATCAACGAAATCATCGGGCCGGCTTTGATTGGCAAGGATCCGAGAGAGCAAAAAGCGCTCGACGAGTTCATGTGCAAAGAGTTGGACGGCACCGATAACAAAGGGAAGTTGGGGGCGAACGCCATCTTGGCGGTCTCCACGGCGTTGGCCAAGGCTGGCGCCGGCGAAAAGGGTATTCCTTTGTACAAGCACATCTCTGAGTTGGCGGGTAACAGCAAGTTGGTCTTGCCGGTGCCGGCGTTCAACATCATCAACGGCGGTTCCCACGCCGGAAACAAATTGGCCATGCAAGAATTTATGATCTTGCCGGTTGGCGCGAAGTCGTTCGCGGAAGCCATGCAAATGGGTTCGGAAGTTTACCACAACTTGAAATCGGTCATTAAGAAGAAGTATGGCCAAGACGCGTGCAACGTCGGCGACGAAGGCGGCTTCGCGCCGAATATTCAAGACAACAAGGAAGGTTTGGACTTGGTTGTCGAAGCCATCGAAAAAGCTGGCTACACCGGAAAGGTGAAAATTGGTATGGACGTCGCGGCGTCTGAGTTCTTGACCAAGGACGGCATGTATGACTTGGACTTCAAGACGGAGGATAACGATGGTTCTCTGAAGAAAACCGGGAAGGAGATGATTGACTTATACAACGAATTTTGCACGGAGTACCCGATGGTTTCCATCGAAGATCCGTTCGACCAAGACGATTCGGAGAACACGGCGTTGTTGACGGCTGGCGGTAAGTGCCAAATCGTTGGTGACGATTTGTTGGTCACGAACCCGAAGAGAGTCCAAGCGGCGATTGACGGCAAGTGGTGCAACGCGCTCTTGTTGAAGATCAACCAAATCGGTACGATCTCCGAATCTATCGAAGCGGTCGGCATGTCCAAGAAAGCTGGTTGGGGGGTCATGGCTTCGCACAGATCTGGTGAAACTGAAGATTCTTTCATCGCGGACTTGGCGGTTGGTTTGGCGACTGGTCAAATCAAGACTGGCGCGCCGTGCCGATCGGAGCGTTTGTCCAAGATGAACCAATTGTTGAGAATCGAAGAGGAGCTTGGTGCGGACTCTGTCTACGCGGGTGAGAACTACAGACACATCGGCTGGTAATCATCAGTTCGTGCACACACGTAACCAACAGAGAGAGGGGATATACATAAATACACAGCGTTTTATAATAACAAAGAACCAAAAGTAGAAAAAAATAAGAAAACTACACAGCACTACTGTATGTATCCGCGTCGGTTCGTTCGTTTGTTCTTCCGTTTTTATTTTACATCAATACTACACATCATCTTTATTGTTCAAGCCGAAGGGGCTGTCGTGCCGCCGTTCTCCTCGAGTCTTTTCAACCGCGCTTCTATTTCATCCATTCTTTTTTCTCGCTCTTCCACTTTCCTCTCTCGTTCTCTCAGTCGTCGCTCGCGGTCGTTTTGTTCTTCTCCTTCTTCTTCGTCGTCGTAATACTCAGTTCTACTCAACCCGCCTCGCCATCGATCGTTGGTCGGCGATTTATCGTACCACGACGGAAACCGAGGATTTCTGTAGCCATCCGGCGGAACTTCCCGCATCAAAGCGCCGCCGACCGTGTCTCCACCCCGGTCTTCGAGTCTTAAAACTCGTCGCCCTTCTCCTCCTCCTCCTCCACCAATTGGTACGCCCACTACCGCTTTTCCCTCTGGAGGATTCTTCTCATCCCAAGGCACGTCCGCGAAATCTTTCACCAACTCCTCGCACATCCGCTTCGCCTCCTCCGCCGTGCACCCGAACAATTCGCACACCTCGAGGACGATGCGTTCATCATTTTCCACGTTAAACACCCCCACTTCCTCTTCTCGTCGTTGTTGTTCTTGCCCCGTGGATGATGCGCGACAACAATTTCTCAAATGCTTCCCGTGTAGCTCTACCCTTTCGACCGTTTCCGCCAATTCGATGAAATTATTAAACCTGAGATACATCGCCAGTTGTTTCGTGGAATACGCGCCCAAGAGTTCTTCTTCCGTGGTTTTCAAACTCATCCTCTTCTTTTCTCACCCTCAATCAATCAATGTTTGTTTGTTTTTTCTCTCGTTTCTTCTTTTATAATGTGTAAATGACCATCGGTTGGTGAAAGAATGACAGCTGGTATTTAATTGTGCATCTCTCCACTGTGTTCTGAGAGGAGATCTCTCGAGAGACGAAAAGAGAGAAAAAAAGAACAACTTGAAAAAAAAAAAAACAACAAAAAACAAAAGAGAAAAA